>Ga0206860_10015_pt1 | contig 49989 bp, 43 predicted proteins | sample Alteio_BWOrgCont_44_FD_152624 | JGI IMG/M metagenome (GOLD analysis project Ga0206860, IMG submission 152624) | Enriched cells from forest soil in Barre Woods Harvard Forest LTER site, Petersham, Massachusetts, United States -... | ecosystem: Environmental > Terrestrial > Soil > Temperate forest >...
TAAATTTAGTTATTAGTTGCCATTTAATAAAAACAATAATACAATGGCATTACAACTTGTGTTTTACAAGTTTGCAATATTAATAGCCTGCATTTTGATTTTTTTCGTCCTTTCGATTGTGTAAAAGGACAAAAAATCAAAATACAGGTTAATATAGGAGAAATTATGAAAATAAGTAAACTATATGGTATGCTGAGTTTGATTCTACTAATGACATGCGTATTTATCCCAGATTTAAGCGCTAGAAATCATCGACCATGCAAAGTAACAAAAGTATACCATTATCACCAACGTCCTCGTACGACGTTCAATGTAGGTTTTGGTGCGACACCGGGTTATTACGAAAATGCCTATGTAGCTACTCAGCCTGTCTATTATCAACCGGCCCCTGTCGTAGTACAACAACCAGTGTATGCACCTGGCCCTGTTTACGTGCAACAGCCAGCCTATGCACCCTATTATCAAGAAAGAGTAATAGTTGAAAGACCTGCTCAAAGAGTATCGGTATTTCCACAATTTTCTTTTTCTTGGTCTAGATAAGGTTTAATTTTTATAGCGGTATACACCCGCATATAAAATGGGTAGGAAGCAAGATTTCCTTGTTTCTTACCCTTTTGCTTTCACTTCTTCTTGCGCTCTTTTGCCTATAAGACTATCTTTAGTAAAACAATTTATGACATTAGGGCTATAAAATTATGATATACAAATACTTGTTACCACTACTAGCCCTTTGTGGTGCCATCGCCGGTCTACTTATTGTCCATAGGGACAAACAAACTTTACCAGTGCCGCCCATTGCATTTCCACCAGCCATATCTCCTTATCAATATGCTATAGCCGCATTAGGTATTATTGAGGCTTCTTCACAAAATATTTCGATTGGTTCCCCTTTTAATGAAGTTGTTACAAAAGTTCACGTAAAAGAAGGCGACCATGTAAAAGCTGGTGATATATTATTTGAATTAGATACACGAGTCTTTGAGGCTAATTTGGAAGCAGCCAAAGCCAATTTAAAATCAGCCGCAGTAGCCTTAGAAGATAAACAAAAGCAATTTTCATTTTATCAACGTCTACAAAACCCTAAAGCTGTTAGTGAACAAAGCTATCAACAAAATAATTACGCAATGCTTGAGGCCGAGCAAAATGTAGCAGTTGCCCAAAGTAATATTTTACAATCTATTGCACAAATTCAAAAATCTACCATTATCTCCCCTATTGATGGGGAAATTTTGCAACTTAACGTACATGTCGGTGAAATAGCACCTGTCACTCCGGTTGTTGACCCATTATCGCTATGGCAGACTATCTCCAATGGAACTTTGATTTTAATGGGTCAAACTAACCCATTACAAGTGCGCATCGATATTGATGAAGCTGATGCCTGGCGCTTTGTAGCTGATGCTCCTGCTATGGGCTATGTTCGCGGTAATCGTAATATAAATTTCCCTTTAAAGTTTGTACGTATAGAGCCCTACATTATTCCCAAACGTTCTCTTTCAGGTACTGTCACAGAACGTGTTGATACACGTGTATTGCAAGTACTATACCAGTTTGAAAAAAACGATCAACCCATCTACACTGGCCAATTATTAGATATTTTTATTGAATCAAAACCCTTTAACACTTTGCAGCAATGAATAAACTGCTCATCGTGTTTGTATTATTACTTCTATCTGGTTGTAAGGTAGGGCCTGATTACACTACCCCAATACCTGACATGCCGGAGAAATTTAGCGAAGATAAAAACCAACAAACCAACTTGCTTACAGACGAAGAATTATTGCAATGGTGGAAAAGATTTGATGATCCCATTTTAGATCGTCTGTTAGCGCAAACAATTGATGGTAATTTTGACTATCGCATTGCTCTTGAGAGAATTGTACAAGCACGCTATCAATATAATATTCAATTCGATCAACTACTGCCTGATATATTTTTTGATGCGCAAGCTACGCGCTATCGCTCAAGTGAATCTTTTGCCACTACTAGAGCTAACGAGGCAGCGGCAGCAGCGGCAGCAGCCACTAATGGAAAAAATCTAACCATTAACCCCATCCAGAATTTTTTTCAAACCGGCTTAACGGCCATTTGGACAATTGATGTATTTGGCTTACTCAGACGCACTGCCGACGCTGCCTATGATCAATGGCAAGCAACTGATGCGGATGCCAGTAATGTCTATATTATGGTACTTAGTGCAACTGCTAAAACCTACACTAATATCTGTGCCTTGCAAAAGAAAATTGAAAACTTACAACAGATCGTGACTGTTAACGAAGAGTTACTGGAGATATCAAAAGAGCGTTTAGCCGCAGGATTAATTAGTGAACAGGATTTACAAACAGTTATTATCAATAATGAAACAAATTTGATTAACTTAATAGTGCAACAAGCGGCCTTGAAAATTAACATCTATTCCTTAGCGACACTAACAGGGCAACAACCGGAAGCTTTAATTGCAGATTTTGAGTGGAATTACAATATACCTTCAGCCATTGGTAAAGTGCCTATCGGCCTACCCTCCGATTTATTGCGCCGTCGCCCCGATATTCGCAGCGCCGAGAGAAATTTGGCTGCGGCGACCGAAGAGGTTGGCATAGCGGTAGCAAATCTATTTCCACAATTTGCCCTTACTGGCTCCAGTGCTTCTTTTGCTAGCAATCCATTGCAAGGAGCTAATATTGGCTTTTCAAGTGATCGGCTTAGCGATTTATTCACCCATAAAAGCGGTATTTGGGGTATTGGTTCTTTAATGACAGTGCCTCTCTTTGATTTTGGCAAAAGAATGGCCAATATTGAGGTGCAAACTTCTCTGCAACGCTCGGCCTGTTTAAATTATGAAAAAAGTGTCGTTAATGCCTTACAACAAGTCGAGCAAAATTTAACTAGTTACTTTAGCAATCAATATCAATTAAATGAATTATACAAAAAAACGCAAGGCTACCACATAACCCATACCCTAATCAATGATCAATTCGCGGCCGGTCTTGCCGATATTACTCAAGAGATTCAGGCTAAATTAAATTGGTTAACGGCCCAAATTGATTTAATAAATGGAGAACAAAACCTAACCTTAAGTTTGATCGATGTCTATCAATCCCTTGGAGGTGATTGGTAATAGAAAGGTAAATTATAACCTGAATTTTGTAAGGGGAGACTGGTGTTATTAATCGCTTTAAAAATGTTAGTAGGTGATAAAGCAAAATATATTGGCATTTTAATGGGCCTATGTTTTGCCACCTTTATCATCACACAGCAAGCTGCAATTTTGATCGGCATTATGAAACGGACCTATGGCTTTGTTACCGACGTCGCACAACCAGATATTTGGGTTATGAGCCCAGCCACACAATATATCGATGATATTCAAGGTGTAACGGAGAACTGTATATATAATGTACGCAGCATCGAGGGAATAGAATGGGCAGTGCCAATTTCTAAAAATCTTGTGCAAGCTCGATTAGTTAGTGGTTATCATCAATCTTGTATATTGATCGGCATCGATAATTCTACTTTAATTGGACAACCGCCATTGATGCTGGAAGGTAAAATTGAAGACTTACGCATGCCTGATGCCATTATTGTAAATGAGATTGGTGCTGAAACTAGATTAGCCTATCCAATCGAGCCTAGCACCAGCACGGTACCATTGCGAGTCGGTGATGTTATTGAGTTAAATGATCATCGCGCCTATGTAGCTGGAATATGTAAAACTACGCGCACTTTTCAATCGCAACCAGTTGTTTATACAACGTATGAGCGTGCAGACACTTTTTTATACTCACCGCGCTATCCAGTTTCATTTATTGTTGCTAAAGCTAAAGAAGGTTTTGAACCCAGCGAGTTGTGCAAAGTAATTAGAGAAAGAACAGAATTAGCCGCCTTTCTAGCCCCAGAGGTCAAGTGGCAGACTGTAGTCTACTATCTTAGACATACTGGTATTGCCGTAAATTTTGGTACAGCCATTGTGCTTGGCTTTATCATTGGCGTAGCCATAGCTGGGCAGACTCTTTACAACTTTACTATCGGTAATTTGCCTTATTTTGGTACCCTCAAGGCTATGGGAGCAGATAACAGCATTTTAATGAAAATGATATTATTGCAAGCATTTTTTGTCAGTGCAGTGGGTTGGGGTATTGGAATGTTAGCCACTACTTTAATTGGTTTTCTATCAGCTAACACTGATTTGGCTTTTAATATGCCATTATACTTATATCTATTGAGCTTTGCATCGATTACCTTGATTAGTTTGATAGTTTCCTTTGTCTGTATCAGAACGGTCAATAAACTAGATCCAGCTATTGTTTTCAAAAGTTAATAATCTTGGATTAATATTATGACAACGTCCCCTTTGGTAGTTTGCAAAAACATTCATAAATCATATGGCCAAGGTGCCAATCGCTTTGAAGTATTAAAAGGGATAAATCTTTCGATCGATAAAGGTGAATTAAGGTTTTTAATGGGACCATCAGGTTCGGGAAAGACCACTTTAATCTCTATCATTGCGGCCATTCTTACGCCTGATCAAGGCGAATGTTTTATTGAAAATGTCAATCTATTGAAATTACCTGACGATCAAAGGACGCATTATCGAGGACAACATATTGGTTTTGTATTTCAAATATTCCATCTTGTACCGATGCTCACCACCGAAGAAAATATTGCCATTCCACTGCTGATTCAAAAAGTAAGTCGTAAGAAAGCTTTAGAGAAGGCGTGCGAGCTTTTAACAGAATTGAATATGCAAAGCAAAATCGGGGCCTATCCTAAAGATTTATCAGGTGGTGAACAACAGCGCATCGCCATTGCCCGAGCCTTAGTCCATAATCCTAAGTTTATTGTTTGTGATGAGCCGACTAGTTTTTTAGATCAAACCACGGGCAGCATTGTTATGGAATTATTACAAAAATTAGTTAAACAAAAAAATGTTTCTTGTGTCGTTGTGACACACGATGCGCGCATCGAATCCTTTGCCGATAAAATCGATCGCATTAATGATGGTCAAATCATTAATGGATAGCTTTTTGCGGTATTAAACCCAAAGTTCAAATTATCAGTATTTAAATCATTTAATCTACCAATATTTTTGAGACTTTTTATGTTAAAAATTATATTTTGATATATAATCGCAAGAAAAAATTATTTTATTTTATTTTGTTATTTGATAGAATAGTGCTATCGTTAATTTTTTTTAAAAGGATATATAATAAGATGAAAATTAAAACATCAGATTTTTCCGATTTTGCCTGTATATTCCCCATTAGTCAGCAAATTATTGGCATACCATTAGTATGCTATCAATTGATTTGCTTGATTAATGATTTATTTCGTGAAACTTTCTACAAAGAAGATGTTAAAAACATTAATGCAAATCTTGATCAAAAAATCGCCGATAATAAAATAAATAAGATCAATTGCTTCGTTAAGCGAAAAGATACATCTGCTGAAATACCCGCTGGAAATAATTATAAGTTAGATACAGTTTTTGATCGTTATGCATTCGATAACCGTTACAGAAATGAAGAGTATCAGAAATGCAGCAAGTATATTCAAGATGCACGTTATAAAAAAATCGATTCAATGGCTAGACTGGCTGAGTTAGGCTTTGCCGTTTTAAGAGCCTTGCCTTTAGTGGGAACGTGTTATTCACTTTACGTTTTCCAAACATCGCAAATATGCATTCCTTTAGTTCCAAACGATAACGATTACGATTAGTCACCTATAATAGACTTCTTTCGAAAGAAGTCTAATAAATTACTCACCTTACGCACAAACTTGAACAAGTGGTTTTTGAAATAGCCTAGAGCTATATATAAGGAGACACATTGCAGCAAATAGCCTAAGCTCTTTGCAAAATGTGTCTCCTTTATAGATGCTTTCGGATAGGTACTAAAGACACTCTTCAAATTATGTGTAAGGTGAGTAAATTAGTGGGCCGCTTGTATTTGTTGTAGTTTTTGTATTTGGGCATCAATTAATTCATCTTCAATTTTGGCAAATAACAGTGTTGGTGCTGATAACTTAATACCTACAGCAATATGAGTAGCCATGATTGCTTCCCAACCCATACTTTCAATCGATTGCTCAAATCCAAGCATTTGCCATAATTTAAGCGCGGCGTCGGGAATAATAGGATAGGAAATGAGCGCTAATGCTTTAATACACTCTAAACAACAAGCTATAGTGGTTTCCATTCTTTTGGTAGTCGCCTGAGACTTAACATCTATCCAGGGCTTTTTGGCATCAAAATAGACGTTTCCAGCTTGCGCTAACTGCATAATACACTGACTGGCGCGGCGCGTTCTATACTGATCATAGCACTGTGCTGTTTCGCACGCTATCGCCTTAATTTCATGCAAAAAGTCTTGATCGATTTTCTCCAGCTCCCCCATTCCTGGTACTATTCCTTGCAAGCGATTTTGCATAAAAGTTAAAACGCGATTCACTAAATTGCCATACTTTCCTACTAATTCGATGTTGCAGCGCTGTTGAAAATCTTTCCAGGTAAACTCACTATCAGCACTCTCTGGTGCATTAGCTGAAATAGTATAACGAATTTGATCACTAGTAAAATGTTTAAAAAATCCTTCTAAATCTATATACCAACCATCAGATTTACTAAACTGCCTTCCTTCTAGAAGATAAAATTCATTAGCCGGTAGATCATCCACTAATTTATATTCTTGTGATTGCCCCATAATCATAGCTGGGAAAATAGAGGCGTGAAATGGAATGTTATCTTTGCCAATAAATTGTACTAATTTTGTTTTCTGATCGAGCCAATAATCTTTCCAACGTTCGGGTTGCGACTGAGCGATCGCCCACTCTTTAGTAGCTGAAATATAACCAATGGGTGCATCAAACCAAACATATAATACTTTATTAGGGTTATCCGAAATAGGGACAGGAATACCCCAGGTTGAATCGCGTGTAATGGCACGCGCATGCAAATCATCAATATACCCTTTGATAAAATTGATGACATTTGGCTTCCATTGTTTTGACTCAATCCAAGCCTTGAGTTGTTCCTGAAAATGTTCAAGCAATAAAAACCAGTGTTCAGTGCTGCGTCTCACTAGCGTGGTCCCAGTAATTTTAGAGCGTGGATTTAATAAATCAGTCGCCTCATAGCTTGCACCGCAACGCTGACACTCATCTCCACGAGCTCCCTCAAAATTACAGCGTGGACAAGTACCCACTACATAACGGTCAGCTAAAAAACTTTGATCGCTCTCTGAATATAATTGGTCTGTGCTGCGTGCTTCAATGTGGCCATTATTGTACAAATCGACAAAAAATTCTTGAGCTGTCGTTGTATGACCTTCCCAAGTAGTGCGAGAATAATGATCGAATTTAATTTGCAGCTGTTCAAAAAAATTGCGATTAATAGTGTGAAAAAGATCTACCTGCTGTTTTGGGGTCCGCCCTGCTAAATCAGCACTCAGAGTAATTGCAACACCATATTCATCTGATCCACAAATGTAAAGTACATCATTGTGCATTAGTCTTTGAAAACGGGCATAACAATCGGCAGGTAAATAGGCTCCAGCAATATGTCCAAAATGAAGAGGGCCATTGGCATAAGGTAAAGCCGAAGTGATTAAAATTTTTTGTTTCATAATGAGATCGATTATATATTTGGTTTTTGCACAATTAATACTTCTAGCTCAGTTCCAGGCACTACTTTCCAACCCATTACTATGTGGGTATTAAGATCGACATATAATGGTCCTGGTTTTGAATAAACATACTCAGTCTCAATCGCCCGTGGAGCTGGAGTAGGAGAAGAGGTGTTAGTTTGAAAACCTTCTAAAGTATCGTGAAATTTGCGTATATAGAATTGTTGTTCAAAACTTAGACTCCCCCATGAAACATAATTGCCCGGATATTTTTTTTGCAGAAAAGTCCAATCTACCCTAATGGCATCATACCAAGTGACACAATTTTCAAATATGCGACCAGTTTCACGGCATAAGGCCGCGCGATTAAAATCAAAAGGGCGATTGTCATACTGTCTAAAACTACTTTTAAATTTCTGAATTTGCTCTGTGCTATAAAATGACAATCCTGTAGTGCGTCGTAATGGCAAACCAGTATAAGGACTTAGCGTGTTTTTCCGCGTTGACAATAGATTTAAGCCCCACATTGCTAAAAAAAGCAATATGAAACCTAATACAATAACAAGGGAAAGAATTAACACCGATCCTGTTGTATCAAACATAACAGATCCCTCTAATTATGACGACGGCGTTCCGCATGGCGCAATTTAGAAGAGCTTAAGGGAACATCTTCTCCCACCAGCTTTTGGGTACGATTTGCTTGAAAAGGACCACTTGCCGCTGCGACAGCTGGCTTAACTTCTATCTCATCCATATGATCTTTACCCTCATGAATTTCTTCTAAAATCAACATAGCCCGATTTTGCATATCAGATTTTACACGTGATTCACGACCAGTTTTAATCATGTTTTCAGCCAACAAAATAGAATAATTTACTAAGTCAAATACGCTGTCAAATTTTTTGACTAAGGCTTCGTTTGTAAAACGTTTTTTCCCTTCTTTATCCATTTCTAACCCCATTGTGTTTTATTGTTGTTAAATTTAGCGGTTATGCAAGTAGTCTATACGATGGCATTCAGCAATTACAATACTGCGCAATACTTGATAGGCTGTCATTAGATCGTCGTTGATTATATCATAATCGTAGTGATTAATTGCAGCCATCTCTTTGGCGGCCCAGTTCAATCTTGTATTAATTTCGTTGTCAGTTTCAGTTTGGCGCCCTTCCAACCTTTCTTTTAAAATGTCTAAGGAGGGTGGTCTTATAAAAATTAAGATCGAAGAGCATACAGATTTTATTTGCAAAGCTCCTTGAGTATCTATTACTAGTAATACGTGTTTACCTTGTTGTTGCTGTGCGTTGATCCATTTACGAGATGTTCCATAATAGGTGCCATACAACAGGACATATTCTAAAAACTCATCGGCTTTGATTTTAGCTTTGAATTCTTCTTCCGAAACAAAGTGATAATGTTGACCAGAAATTTCAGATTTTCTCGGGGCTCGCGTGGTGTAGGAAACATTTACCATTAAATCAGGGAATTCTTGCAGTAATAAATTTACTAAAGTAGTTTTACCAGTCCCTGCCGGAGCACTTATAATGAACAACAGTCCATTTTGCTTGTTTGGCAATAAACTATTCATCTATTCAACATTTTGCACTTGTTCGCGAATTCTCTCAAACTCGCTTTTTATTTCGATGGTGGCACGCGCAATATATAAATCAGAAGATTTATTACTAATCGTCGTAATTTCACGATTTAGCTCTTGTAAAATAAATTCCAATGTCTTGCCAATAGCCGATTCACTACTTTGCATTAATTCTTTAAAATGAGTTAAATGACACTTAGCACGTGTTATTTCTTCGGCAATATCAATTTTTTCGGCAAAGATAGCCACTTCACGCAAGACCCGTTCTTCATTTTCAATCTCAACATGGGCCAAATCTTTTAAACGATTTAATAACTTTTGATAATAACGGTTTGTGGCTCCAACAGCTTTTTGTTCGATTAAGGCTAATTGTTTATCAATTATTTGCAAACGCTCTATTATATCCTCTTGTAATGCTATCCCTTCACGATTGCGCATCCTTACAAAATCTTGCATGGCTGATGTTACAGCATCTTGTAATACCTGTAAATAGTGATCATCTTCTTGTTGATTATCTTCAAAACAAAATAATTGATCTCTTTGCGACAACAACATAGCTGTTAAGACACTTTCTTCAATATGCAACTCTTGCCGCAATTTATCCCACATTTGACACAGTTGACGAGCCAGTGGAATATTGATCTTAACTTCTACAGGTATTATGTCTTCAAATGTAGCCGTAACCTTTACAGTAATCTGTCCACGCGTAACAAAGGTAGCGATGAGTTTTTTGAGTTGATATTCAAAACGATCTAATGAGGATGGTAGATGAAAATTAATTTCTAAAAATTTGCGATTAACAGAACTTATCTCTATTACAAAGTGTCCAAGTGGAACATGCACGCTAGCATTTCCATATGCTGTCATACTTTTAAGCATACACTACTTCTGTTAAATATTTGATAGATAACACAGAAAAGCACGATGACTTTTCTGTGTATATATTAACTTAAAGTTAATAGACTTCTTTGGCGAAACTACATTTGTTAAAATTGCCTTAAAAAGACAATTTTCAAAGAAATCTAATGCTATTTGACGATCAGCTACTATACATTTTTATTTGTTTTAAAGACACCCGAGGCATGTGCTTTAGGTGCATTAAAACTTCTAAAAGCTGGTTTTGCATTTGTAGCAAAAGAGCCCCTAGAAGCTGGTCTTTTAGCGTATCTTTGGTTAAAAGCAGCCCCTCTACGCTTTTCAGGAGCCGGACCGGGATTGTCTAAACCGATCACTTCAGGACCAACAAAAGCCTGATTGACTAGCATAAGTGAAATTAGTTTGGTGGCCACTGAAGATAAGTCCTCAGTATTCATAATTTTTAGTATACGTGCTGCCTCATCATTAGGCACATGAGATAAAATTTGATCAATTAAATGCCGATGTTTTATCTGTTTAACTTCTTGCAAAGTAGGGATACGCCCTTTGTGAATAACAGTCCCCAATATTTTTTCATAACGTTGAAAACCGCGCCACTCACGCATTGTCACAAATGTACTAGCTATACCTTTATTACCAGCCCGTCCGGTACGACCGATTCGGTGTACGTAACTTGCAGGATCAAAAGGTAAATGGTAATTGAATACGTGCGAAATATCGGAAACATTCAATCCACGTGCTGCCACATCGGTAGCCACTAAAATCTGTACATACTCAGAGCGAAAACTGCGAATGACTTGCTCGCGCTGAGTTTGTTCCATGTCACCATGTAAGCCTTTAACTTTATGTCCACTTTCGCTTAAAAAACTAGCTAAACGATCGACATCTTTTTTGGTTTTGCAAAAAATAATAGCTTTTTTAGGGTTTTCAGTGTCAATCAAACGTACAATAGCGCAATCACGCTCTTCCTCTCTAATTAAATAATAAAATTGCTTAATATCTTGATTAGTAGTTTCATTGCGCGTTACTGTAAAAAAATGTGGTTTATTTAGAATCTCTTTGGCTAATTGCTGAATAGGAACAGGCATTGTAGCAGAAAACAATAAAGTTTGTCGCTGTTGTGGCAAGAAGCTAAAAATTAACTTTATGTCATCTAAAAATCCCATATCTAACATTTCGTCAGCTTCATCTAAAATAACAATAGATGGATTAAAATCGGGTAGTTGTTGTGATTGCAATAAATCTAGTAGACGACCGGGCGTAGCAACAATGACTTGAGCACCTCTGCGTAAAGCTTCCGTTTGCATTTTTGATGATTTTCCACCGCAAATAATGGCAGTGCGAATACCAAGATACTTACCAAAGCGATAAATTTCATCACTTACTTGTTTGGCTAACTCTCGCGTGGGTGTCATCACTAGTATTTGCTTACCTGGTTGTTCTGCAATCATATGCAAGGCGGGCAAACCAAACGCAGCAGTCTTCCCAGTACCAGTTTGTGCTTGGCCAATCAAATCTCCACCACCTAAGATACAAGGTATTACTTGTTCTTGTATAGGTGTGGGTGTATCAAAACCAGCTTCTTGCAATGCTTGTAAAATTAATTTATTTAAACCAAAACAATTAAAATTTAATTGACTAGTTTCATCTTGTATAGGCGATTGTGTCATGAAAATATGCTTTTTGTTGATTGAGCAAGTGGCAGCAGTAATTGCTAACAGCTCAGTTTTTGGAATTCCTAGTATGCGCTCACTATAAACGCATGCGCCTGCCAATCAACAAAAAAAATCTCGCGAGAAATTCTCCAAGATCTGCAAAAAGGCAAACAATTTGACTCAGGAAGTTATATTCAACTGAATTTTATCATGAACTGTTATTTAAAATAAACAAATAACTCTCTAATTTTACTAGATTACATTTTTTAACAGCTTATTAGTCAAATAAAATTTACAACACTCATTTGCTATTTTTTATGAGACTTTTATTTAAGGAGCAACTAGCCAACTGAGTCATCAAAATATAACTATTAACAACCGCTAATATCCACCAATACCAAGCAATACTAGCGATCATACCCGTCTGCTTAAAAAGCCATAATGATAGTGCCGCTGTTGGAGCTCCTAAAAGTTGTGAACCTACGGCATAGCCAAAAGATAGCAATAAATATCTGTGGCGAGAGCTAACTAAATCTTGCACCCATGCGTAAAATGGAGCAGTATGCGCTACCCCTAATAAAACAAATAAAATACGAATAAAGCAAATTAAAGTTAGGTTAGCGCCATTTAATAGCATAAGTAGCGGTATACTGCAAAAGACTACACCCAAAGACCCAGCAAGCATGACTTTTTGCCGAGAATATTTAGAGGCCAACCAACCAAAAAAGGGCAAGGCACAAAAATCAATTACTAATAAAAGCGTGTTCAGCTGTACCATGTACTCTTTTGTATAATTAGAAATTAACGGAATCCAACCATTTAATAATAATAAAGAGACGGCGTAGTTGGCATACGAAAAACCAGAACTAAACATGATAATAATTAACGCTTTTCTATGAGTTCTAAATATGTTGATACATTCAAGTAAGGCCTCTCCACACTGCCATCTTTTTCTTACACTATTTAGATTATTATTAAGATCGCTAGGCAACGCACCTCTTATTAAACAACCAAATAAACCTGTCAATGTGCCAAACATATAAAGCAAACGCCAACCATATGTCTCCAACAATTGGTAATTACTCAAGATAGTCACCCCTAGCGACGCTAACAAAAAGCCTCCAATAGTTGACGCATTATAATAACCACTCCATACATCTTGCTGATATTCTGGCAAATGCTCTAATAAAAAGACTGCCCCACCCATCGTCTCACCTGCTGCCAAAAAATTTTGCAGTAGACGCCATATAAAAAAAATTAAAGGTGCCCAGGTTCCAATTTGGGCATAGGTAGGTGTTAGCGAAATCGCAAGTGATACTATCGACATGCCACATAGGGTCAAAAATAGCGCTTGAGCTCTACCATAAAGATCGCCAATATAGCCAAAAAAAAGAGCTCCTACGGGACGTGCAATCATACTTAGCGGCAATGAAGCATAAGTCAATATCAGAGCGGTAACGTAATCTTGCTCAGGGAAAATTAGCGCAGCTAAAAAGGGCGATAACACACTAAATAATGCTGTATCATAATGTTCAAAAAAATTTCCAAGACACGCATTCCACAAATACAATCGAGGACGAACTGTTGTATTCATATACTAGATAAGGTTTTCAAATAAATTTTTAAAAAGCAAAAAAAGGTGTGTTACAAATTATTTGCATAACACACCTTTTGTTATAATAACCTAAACTTGGAGGAAGGAAATTCAAAGTTCAGGTTATTAAAGTAGCCTTGCGACTGAGTTTAATTTGCCCACGCTCATTAATATCTAAAACTTTCACATTAATCACATCACCAGGCTTAATATAACTTTCTAAGCTGGCAATGCGACTATTGTCAAATTCAGAAATATGGCATAAACCTTCTTTACCCGGTACAATTTCGACAAACACACCAAATGGCACTATAGAAACAGCTTTACCTGCATAAATCTTACCAATTTCAATTTCAGTTGTTAATGCAAAAATAATAGCCTTGGCTTTTTCAATGCTATCTAAATCATTTGCAGAGATGCTGACAAGACCAGTATCATCAATATCAATTTGCACACCAGTTTGCTCGATGATAGCACGAATTTGCTTGCCACCAGGACCAATTACAGTGGCTATTTTACTTGGCTTAATTTGTATAGTTTCAATGCGTGGAGCATAGCGAGACATTTGTTTATTATGCTGAGGGCAAACCTTGGTCATTTTTTCTAAAATATGAATAAGGCCAGCTTTCGCTTGCGAAAGTGCTTTACGCATAATGTCGATGGTTATACCCACTACCTTAATGTCCATTTGAAAGGCTGTGATACCACTTTCATCGCCAGTAATTTTAAAATCCATATCACCAAGCGCATCTTCAATACCTAAAATATCAGATAAAATGACGTGATGGTTATCTTCTAGAATTAATCCCATTGCAATACCAGCAATAGGCTTTTTAACAGGTACACCAGCATCCATTAAAGCCAAACAACCACCACATACCGTCGCCATGGAAGATGAACCATTGGACTCGGTAATATTAGATTCTAATCTGATGGTATAGGGAAACTGTTCTTTTGCTGGCAATATGGCAAGCAAAGAGCGTTCTGCTAATTTACCATGCCCAACCTCACGTCGACCAGGTGCCCCAATACGGCCAACTTCTCCTACCGAAAATGGAGGGAAGAAATATTGTAAGTAAAAACGTTGCGCCCCCTCTCCATTGAGATCTTCAAAACGTTGCGACATAGTTTCGCCACCCAAAGTACACACCGCTAATGCTTGCGTCTCCCCTCGTGTAAACAAAGAACTACCATGTGTGCGTGGTAAAAAACTTTGCTCAATATCAATTGGTCGGATATCAGTCGTACTACGTCCATCAGAACGACGGCCGTCAGCGATAATCATACGACGCATCATTTTAGAAGAGACACGATCTAAGGCTTCATTTACCTCTGTAGCATTATAAACTGGCTTTGATGGATCGCAAAAATGTGCGTGTGCATCTTTAGTAACACTAGCTTGTGCTAGTTCGCGTTCTTTTTTGTCACTAATTCTTAATGCGCGATCAAGGGCAGAATTAGAAAAATTTTCTACTTCTGAGATTAAATTAGTAGGCAAGCTTCGTAAACTAGTACGATTTTTAGCCTTTCCGACACGCCCTTGCCAAGTTTTAATTGTTTGGCAAATCAATTGAATGGCTTGATGGCCTTGCGTGATAGCTTCAAGTATTTGTTCTTCAGTCAAGAAATCACAAAAACCTTCAATCATCAAAACAGCTTCTGCTGTTCCGGCTAGCACAAGATCTAATTTGGAGCGACGTTGTTGTTCAGAAGTTGGATTAACCACAAAGGAACCATCCACATAACCCATACGAACAGCTCCCACCGGATGCAGTAATGGAATTGGCGAGATACTTAAGGCAGCTGAGGCAGCACAGATTGCTAAATGATCTGGAGCGTGTATTCCATCGTAGGACCATACATAACATAGCACTTGCACTTCATCATAATAACCATCCTCAAATGAAGGTCGCAATGGACGGTCAATTAAACGTCCAATTAAAACCTCCCGCTCCGACGGACGCCCCTGGCGTTTTATAAAACCACTAGGTGTTTTACCAACCGAAGAAAAATTTTCTTGGTAATCGACTCGCAAAGGCAAGAAATTAGCTGCTGCATCACTATTAGGAGCCGAGCAGGCTGTTGAAAATACGGTGGTCTCACCGCAATGCACAATAACGGCACCACCGGCTTGACGGGCTACTTTGCCAGTTTCAAAAATAATTTCTTGTCCTCCGACAAGAACAGAGATAGTATCGCGTTGCATCAGTATTGGTAACTCCATAAAAATTTATTGTATAACGAGCTGTTTGCTTCAGAATGGGGGCAAGCTAGATTGACAACTGTATGATGCCTGAATAACTGCTTGCTAAAAAATACAAAAACAGAGGATGTTTGTATAAAAATCAAACATCTTATATAGACGGGTGACAGAAATTGATAGAAGGGGTTACAAAGACATACACCCCTTCTGTATATTTTTTGCACTTATCGCTTAAGCTTCAACTTTTTGATAAGTAGTTGATAACGCTTAGTGTCTGTAGAATTTAAATAATCAAGCAATCTACGGCGACGACCAACTAAGTTAATCAAATCCCATCGTGCTTTATTGTCTTTTGGAGCGCGTTTCAAATGCTCTGTAATTTCTGCAATCCGTTCAGTTAAAATGGCGATTTGTACATCGGCTGAACCTGTGTCTTTGCCATGTAACTGATATTTTTTTGTAATTTCTTCTTTAGTGCCTTTGTCTAGTGACATTCGCTTATCCCCATAGTTAAGAAGCCAAAAGCAATGGCTGCATGTTGATTATGATTAATATAGACGAATGATTACATGATACCTAAACCACCATTTATTTGCAAGCCGTCTTTTTTTACACAAAACTAACAAATCTATTCAAAAAGTTAAAATTAAACATGTTACAGCTATGCCTGCAATAAAAACGTAATTCTATGTAACTAGTTCGTATATTGGTATGACATTGCGCGGCTTATTTTTATCAAAAATTTCTGTCCCTAAGCATTCTCTATGTTCCGGACAAAAACTACGGATATGAAGAAACAAACCATTTTTAGCAGCCAACTCAATAGCCCTTTTATGCAAAATCTTAGCTCCATTTTGCACAATTTTTAGCATATCATCATAATTCAAATAATTATAGGGGCTAGTCTGTGAATGCGTTTTGGGATCGTGCTCAAAAACTCCAGGAACATCTTTAAAAAACTCCACTTTACAAGCTTTTAAAGCTAAAGCTAAAGCAACGGCCGAAGTATCAGAGCCCCCCCTCCCTAAAGTAGTAATTTCTTTCTTTAGACTAACTCCCTGGAAACCAGCTACAATAACAATTTTTCCTTGCAATAAACACTCCTCCAAGCGTTGTGGGCGCACATCAATAACGTGGGCATTAGCGTGACTATCACAGGTAATAATACCAGACTGACTGCCAGTAAAACTGATAGCTTCGCACTGCTTATTACACAAAGCCATAGCTAGTAATGCCATACTCATACGCTCGCCACAGCTTATCAGCATATCATATTCGCGTTGCGGCGGATTTGGGTGAATCTGATGCGCAAAAGAAATCAATTGATCCGTCATCTTTTCGGCTGCACTCACTACAACGACTATTGAATCATATTGAGCACGTTTTTGAATAATCAAATCGGCCACGTTAGCAAAATGAGCCGGCGTCGCTAAAGCGGCGCCACCAAATTTAAGCACTAAAGTCTTTTCATTCATGTTATTTTAATAAAATTAAATTAATTATTTGTCTCTTAAGAGAATTATTACATCGCTTCGGTCAAATTAGCGACTATATAACCTTAGCTTTGACTCTTCTAGTCCTTTAGATTAACTTGAAAGGACTAGAAGAGTCAAAGCTAAGGTTATATCGTATAATATAAGCATCTAAAAAAATTCAATACGATTCATTAACATTTTCATTTTTTCAAGGCAACTGTTACAAGATTCGGCAACAGACATATTTTTAAACTGACTTTTTTTGGAAAAATTGATATTTTTTGAGTAGATTCGATTCCAAATTTTAAGAGCATATTGGCAATAAGGCCCGAAAAATTTGGGATTAAAGATGCCAAAAAAGATAATTTTAACAAATAAATGTAGTTTCAAGAGAAGTCTAATATTTGGAGAAGTTTCAATTTAAAATAGAACATATAACGATGCGAAATACTGATTGCATTTTTGTTTTGTATTTGATAGGATGTTGACATTTATGAAAATCAGGAGAATTCTTTAAATGTCTAAACACCCACAACACACTTGGAATGAAAGTAACATCGTTGATGATATTTTTTTTCAAGAAAAAGATGCAGAAACTTTTAAGAGTCTGTTGTCACAAAATGGCGATATGACGCCAAAAAAAGCATCCGCTATGAACCCTGGCAGTATATTAAAGGGACGTATCGTTGAAATTACTAAAGATCACGTTGTCATTGACGTGGGTTTAAAGTCAGAAGGTTTAGTACCAATTGAAGAATTTTCAGACACTTCACAAATATTTTTAGATTCAGAAGTAGAAGTATTACTTGATCAGACCGAAGACGATCACGGACAAATAGTATTGTCGCGTGAAAAAGCCGAAAGATTACGTCAATGGGAATACATCCTTGAACATTGCGAAGAAGGCTCTATCGTTAAAGGACGCGTTTTACACAAAGTAAAAGGTGGCTTGATGGTTGATATTGGCATGGAAGCATTCTTGCCAGGATCACAGATAGATAATAAACGAATTAAAAATCTTGATGATTATATTGGCAAAACTTACGAATTTAAAATTCTTAAAATCAATATCGATCGGAAAAATGTTGTCGTTTCACGTCGCGAATTACTGGAAGCTGAACGTATTTCTAAAAAGACTGAAGTACTAGAACACATACAACCAGGCGATATTCGTGAAGGTGTAGTAAAAAACATTACCGACTTTGGTGTGTTCTTAGATTTAGATGGTATAGATGGCTTATTGCATATTACTGACATGACATGGAAACGTATTAAGCACCCGTCAGAAATGGTACAGTTTGGTCAAAAGCTAGAGGTGATGATCCTTAGTGTTGACAAAGATAAAGGACGTGTAGCCCTGGGCTTAAAACAAAAAGGACCAAATCCTTGGGATCAAATTGAACAAAAATATCCTCCTGGAACAAAAGTAAAAGGTAAAATAGTTAACTTACTCCCTTATGGAGCCTTTATTGAAATTGAGCCTGGCATCGAGGGTTTAATTCATGTTTCAGAAATGTCTTGGGTAAAAAATATTACCGATCCAAGTGAAATTGTCCGAAAAGGTGATGAAGTCGAAGCCATCGTATTATCAGTGCAAAAAGAAGAAGGTAAAATTTCATTAGGTATAAAGCAAACCGAGCACAATCCATGGGATGATGTTGAGCGTAAGTACCCAGTCGACGGAACAGTTAAAGCTGAAATTAGAACGCTAACTAATTATGGTGCATTTGTAGAATTAGAACCAGGCGTTGAAGGCTTAATTCACATTTCTGATTTAAGTTGGATTAAAAAAGTTTCTCATCCATCCGAGGTGTTGAAAAAAGGTGATGTAGTCGATGCTGTTATTTTATCAGTAGACAAAGACAGCAAGAAAATCACACTTGGTGTAAAACAATTGACTACCAATCCGTGGGAATCTATTGAAAAAACAATCCCCGTCGGTAGTTTAGTAAAGGGTAAAGTAACAAAAATTACAGCGTTTGGTGCTTTTGTTGAACTAGACAGTGGAATTGAGGGATTAATTCATGTTACTGAATTATCAGATCAAGCCTTTGGTAAGGTAGAAGACGTTGTAAACAAAGGTGATGATGTTACTGCTAAAGTTATCAAATTGGATCCGGAGCACAAAAAAATTGCTTTGTCAATTAAGGAATATTTAATTGATCAAAATCAATACAATCGCGATGACATTGTAATCACTCCTACTAAAAGACGCAAAAAAGATGAACATGCTAAAAAAGATAAAAACGAGCATGGCAAATCAGAGCGATCAGAAGACGAGGATAGCGAATAAACTCATATCTAATGTATGGTAATAGTTATAGTTACCATACATTAGAATAATCGCTTTTTAAATTTGTTATGACAAACCACGTAGCACGTTACTTACATAAAACATTTTGTTAAACTGGCGATTCTTCCTGTACATTTGACAAGATTTCGCAATTTCACGTTGCTATTATAGCATTAGAGGCACCAAAAATGAACAAAGATCTCATTGCTGTATTTGAGTATTTGGAGCGAGAGAAAGGGGTTAAGCGCGAACTTATTATTAGCGCTATTGAAGAATCGCTACAAGCAGCGGCACGCAAAAGTGTAGCGGGTGCTTCTAACGTTTCTGTAACAATTAACCCTAAAAATGGTAATATTGAAGTCTATTGCGAAAAAGAAATCGTAAACGAAGTCGAAATCGGATCGCAAGAAATTTCTTTAACCGCTGCCCGTATAATCGACCCTGAATGCGAAATAGGGCAATTTATCGACGTTGTCGTTACTCCAAAAGATTTCGGACGTATTGCCGCACAAAAAGCTAGGCAAATTATTACTCAAAAACTGCGCAGTGCGGAAAGAGATGTAATTTATGCAGAGTATCGTGATCGCGTTGGTGAACTAATATCAGGGACAGTCGAGCGCTTAGTGCGCGGTTCTAACTTGATTGTTGATTTGGGAAAAGTTGAGGCCATTATGCCAATGCGTGAATATCCCAAAACAGAGCAATATCAAGTTGGCGAAAAAGTTTTAGCTTTATTAGTAGAAGTTAAAGACACTGAAAACGGTGGTGCAGAGGTTATATTATCACGCGCACGCCCAGAATTTGTAAAAGCACTCTTTGCACAAGAAGTACCAGAAATTAGTGATGGTACGATAATAATTGACAAAATTGTGCGCGAAGCTGGTTATCGCACTAAGCTAACTGTTCGTTCTATCGACTCAAAAGTAGATCCGGTAGGTGCTTGTGTTGGTATGCGTGGTAATCGCGTAAAAAACATAGTACGCGAACTACATAATGAAAAAATTGACGTAATCCCTTTTTCTGCTGATCCTGTAGAACTATTGCAAAACGCATTGTCGCCGATTGAAGTGCGCAAAATGAGTGTGAATCAAGACGATAAAGTAATTTCAATCGTCATCGATGATGATGATTTTGCTACAGTTATTGGTAAAAAAGGTTTGAATGCCCGCTTAAATAGTCGTTTAGTTGGTTTTGATTTAGAAGTACAGCGCATGACTGATTATAAACGTACTATGGAGATTCAACGCGAAGAAATCGCAGCTAATAAAGATCCAATGTTACATGAAACTTTGACTGGTATTGAAGGGGTTAATAATCTTATCTTCGATCACCTTGTCACTGTTGGTTTTGGCACTTTAGCTTCTTTACTACAAACCACACCAGAACAACTGGCATCCAAATCCGGCATCAGTTTAAATCTAGCCGATAAAATTTTAGAACAAATTAAGAAAACAAAGGACATAGAGCGTTGGCCAAAAATCTCAAGTTAAACATTAAAAATACTCAAATTGCACAAGCGATTAATCTCAGTGGGATAAAGAGTAAACTAGCAAGCAAAAAAGCTGAAGAAGTTGAAAAAGAAGTTCAAACGCCCACTACAGCCAAACCTTTGTCAAAATCGGCTATTACTGAAAGTCCAGAGCTTGCAAAAGAAGAAACTCCACGTATTCGTGCACGGGATAAGTCTGTTTTTGAAGATGCGCCCGAAGCTTCTAAAGATCTTGTCACGGAAAAAATTTTGCCAGCTGAAGAAACAAAACTTGCTGATAAAAAAGATCATTTTTCAAATTTATTTGCCGCTGAAGAGACTGTGCAAGCTAAAAGCAGCGCTCAGCTAAGACAAGAAATATTTGGTGAAATGGAAAAAGAAGCCCAAGCAAGTTCCACCACTGCCAAAATAACACCTAAAATTGGTGATAGTGATAAAACATCTTTAACAATTGAAGCTACTGACAATCTTCTAGAAAATGTTGAGAAAAACAATATTGTTAATTCTCCTACTAGTAAAATTCAGCTCCCTGCTGCTAAAGCAACTACATTACCTGAATCACCAAGTAAATCTTTTAAATCAACTACATCTAGTTCAGACATCTCGACTAAGACTTTTACTACTAACACAACCTCAGCCAAGCCCAAAGAGGACATTGAACCAAAAATGGATAAATTGGGACCAACTGGCAAACATATTAAGGATTATTTAAAGCCGGTGACACCAGCTATCGTGGCTCGCCCCGAACCAACCGTTATCCATGCTACAAATCAACCAAAAGAAGCTGTTAAAGAAATTATTGGTGATAAAAAAATAAAACCAAAAACAGCAGATGAAGAAGCAAAAGCAGTTAGTGACGAAGAAAATGCGCGTAAAGGAGTGAAAGCTCCTAAATTTAAAGAATTTAGAGATGTTAAGCCAGCACGACGTCAAGAAACCGTCAATCGCCAATTTGATGCCAGAGACCGCCAAGGCCTACGCTCAGCTGAAGATGAAAAACAATGGCGTAAACGACGCAATAAGGGGGCGCGCTCAAATTTTCAAGAAGATCTTACTATTCGCCCTACTACATTAAAAGTGCGCATACCAATTTCTATCAAAGATTTAGCTTCGGAAATGAAACTTAAATCTTCCCAATTAATCAGCAAACTTTTTTTACAAGGTGTACTTGCCACTCTTAACGATTTATTAGAGGATGAGGTTACCATACAACTACTAGGGCATGAGTTTGGTTGTGAAATAACTATTGATACAGCTGAAGAAAAGCGCATTCAAATTACTGACAAAACTATTCGAGAAGAACTCCTCGAAAGCTCTCCTGAAAAACTACAATTAAGACCTCCTGTAGTTGCTTTTATGGGACATGTTGATCATGGCAAAACTAGCTTGATTGATGCTATTAGAAAAAGTGATCGAGCAGCTGGAGAAGCGGGTGCAATTACGCAACATATTGGTGCATTTCGCTGTAGAACAGCGGTGGGTGATATTGCCATTTTAGACACACCTGGTCACGAAGCTTTTTCTGCTATGCGAGCACGTGGAGCAGATGTTACTGATATAGTTGTTTTGGTTGTAGCCGGCGATGAAGGCATTCGTCAACAGACGATTGAAGCTATTCAGCATGCGCGCGCTGCTGGTGTGATCATTGTAGTCGCTATTAATAAATGCGATAAACCAAACTTTAATGCTGACAATGTTTATAGACAACTAGCCGATAATGAGCTATTGCCAGAAGCATGGGGTGGCCAAACCATCACAATTAATTGCTCTGCCAGTACTGGTGAAGGTGTCGTACAGTTATTGGAAATGTTAGCACTACAAGCTGAAATATTAGAGCTAAAGGCAAACCCCGATTTTCGTGCTCGAGGTACAGTTTTAGAATCAGAAATGCACAAAGGTATGGGTGCTGTCGCCACAGTATTAGTGCAAAATGGTACACTTCATCGTGGTGATGCATTGGTTTTTGGACAATTGTGGGGACGTGTCAAGACTATGCACGATGAGTATGGGAATGAGTTACAAGAGGCCGGCCCTTCGACACCTGTAGAAATTACTGGTTTATCGGGCCTTGCAGAAGCAGGCCAAGAATTCATTGTTGTTAAAAATGAAAGAGAAGCGCGCGAGATTGCTGAGGTACGTTATACCGGCGCTAAACAAAATTCATTCTTGCTACAGCAAAAACGCAAACTTTCAGCAGAAAATTTATTTCAAAATGCTACTACAGCTAATGTTAGTAAAAAGACTTTAAATTTAGTCTTACGTGCCGACGTACAAGGTTCTTTAGAAGCATTAAAAGTTACATTAATGAAAATTGAATCTGAAAAAGCATGCATCAACATTATTTTTGCTGGTGTAGGCGAGGTGTCAGAATCAGATGTACAATTAGCAGCTGCTTCTAAAGCAGTTGTCATCGGTTTTCATACCCAAATTGAAAGTCATGCGGAATCATTAGTTAAACAATTTGGTGTAGTCGTACGCTTACACAATATCATTTATCATGCCGTTGATGATGTTAAATTATTGATGACTGGTTTATTGGAAAAAATTGCCCAAGAAACACAAAAAGGGAAAGCATTAGTAAAAGCGGTCTTTAAATCTTCACATGCAGGTATGATTGCTGGCTGTCAAGTAACTGAGGGTATTATTAATCGCAATGATTTCATTGCAGTTAGACGCAATCAAGAAATTGTTTGGCGGGGATCAATATCTTCGCTTAAGCGTGTTAAAGAAGACATTCGCGAAGTTTCTAAAGGAATGGAGTGTGGTATTTTATTACAAAATTTTTCTGACGTTCAAGAAAATGATGTGCTAGAAGCTTATCAAGTTACCTATATCATTCAAGAATTATAACTATGGCTGTAAAAAGAACTGATCGTCTAAATTCTCTACTAAAAGAAGTAATTTCTGAAGTCATCAAAAAAGATGTGCGCAATCCACATGTGACTGATTTAATTACCGTGACACGTGTGCAAATCTCAAAAGATTTGCACTATGCCAAAGTTTATATCAGTGTAATTGGCTCGCAACAAGCTAAAGATGAAACGCTGCAGGCACTAACTTCGGCGGCTGGTTTTATAGCAGTAAACTCTTCTAAAAAAGTGGTAATGCGTTATTTTCCAGAGTTAACCTTTAAATTAGATGATAGTGTCGATAAACATATGCGCATTGAAGAGTTATTAGACAAGATTGGTAAAGAACGCAATTTACGCACTCATGAAAATGAGAGCGATAATGAAATTGATCATCAATGACATTAGATTTCTTTATAGAGAGGTCTATTACATCAATTTTTCCAAAAGAAGTTTAGTGCAGATGAATCGAAAGTTTAGTCTTGCGCTTTCATCTCACCAGTTTTGGTTGTCAGCAATGAAATTGCATACCTTCTTAATAGATTGAGCTGTGCTTGTTGTTGCACGAATAAAGGTCCCCTATCTTTACGCAACTCTAAAATTAGATTTAATAGTTCATCATCAAGGTTTTCTATAGTAAGATACTCTTTTTCGATTAGAGATTTCAAAATATAACCAGCAAAGAGAGTTCCTGTTCTACCAACGCCTGCCCGGCAATGGGCCCAAATAGGATTATCCTTAAATTTTCCACAAAGCAAATCTATTAAACCTGCCAGTGTTGAAATATCTACAGCTCGGAAATCTTCCCATTGATCGAAGTGATAGCGATTAATAATCTTTGTGGCTTGTTTAGATTCATTTAGTGTATCTCTAATGACATAAGTGCGTGTAAATTCATCCACAGCGATTAACTTAATTTCTAAATTTCCATACATTAATGGCTGATTTACAATTCGTGGATAATAAGGCTGAATGTTATCGCCGGGTCTTGTTAAATCAATGATGGTGTAATTTTTATCATAAATAATCTGCCAAAAAAGATTGTAATCGCACGGCGCGGGAGCTTGTGAAGCCACCAAATCTCGATCACAAAGATCTTTACCAACCCGATTAGCATGAATTAATTGCCTTCCTTTTGAGATGCTAGTCACTATTGGGCACAGTATATCTGCATAAGTATGATGTAGCGTTTGAAATGCATGGCATGGTATCGGTGTTCTTACCGTTAATGCATATAGTTTTTTCCAAAGATCAGCAATAGGTAATAGTTTATATTTTACTTCAATGGGAACATCGGATAGTGAAAATGAGTCATTTGCTCTAAAAACACCTCTTACACTGTCTGGTTCTTGAATATTAACATCTGCACCATCTGGCAACTCTTGTTGTACTTTACCTACAGGTACATCTACGGTAAGTTGAGGAACCTTTCTAACCGAGCTAACAGAATTGGAGTCAATCATGGCTGGCATTCCTTTAAATTACAGACCTAATTTATTATAAATATACTTTATTTAACTAAAAAAAAATAGACCCAATCTAAAAAACCTTTATGGCTATCTTAAAGAGGATGTATATATGCAAATTAAATTTAAAATTATTTGCAAACTATATTAGTGCTGTGATATTGTTGACAACAAGTGCTGTATTGCTTTATATTCCCGATATTTTTAAATTACAAACGAATAAGCGACAAATTTTTTATTAACCTATATTTAATAATTCAAACGCACTAATTTTTATATATTCACTAATAACCTGAGTTCTGATTTTTTTTGTCTTTACTCAGATAATAGCTTGCCGCTTCAAATTTACTGCAATTGCATTTAATAGAAAAGATCATGACTGACACTCTTAACAAAGAAAACATTGAAGGACTTTTATTAATTGATAAGCCACGTGGCTGTACGTCATTTAGCTTAATTCCTTATCTGCGCAAACGACTGTCAGTAAAGAAAATTGGCCATGCTGGCACGCTAGATCCTTTTGCAACTGGAGTGATGGTGCTGTTGGTTGGCCGACGCTATACACGTTTATCCAATCAATTTTTGGAGTGTGATAAAGAATATTTAGCAACTATTTATTTAGGTAAAAGCACAGACACTTATGACTGCGATGGGATAGTAACTGCTGAATCACCGTATATCCCCAGCGCCGCTGAAGTGGCGCAGGTCATTAATTTTTTCCAAGGGACTATAGAACAAGTTCCACCCATGTATTCGGCAAAAAAACAGCAAGGAAAAAAATTATATCAATGGGCCCGTCAAGGCATTGAAAGACCGCGTCCAGCTGCTTTAGTTAATGTAGAAACAAATCTGATTAGTTATAGCTATCCATACATCGTATTACGTGTAAATTGCAGTAAAGGGACATATATTCGCAGCATAGCGCATGAATGCGGTTTAAAATTAAATTGCGGCGCTTATTTAGTAGAATTACAACGTACACGCAGCGGTGGTTTTCATTTAGATGAGTGTCTTGGAATGGATGATGTACGCTCACCTTCTTTTAATTTAATCGATCGCCTGATAGCCTTGCCAATGCCAGCAGATAGGCCATGAAAACATGCAAGTGATTAATCAAATAGAAAATTTTCAAAATAATTCTTCTCGCAAATCGATTTTAACGATTGGCAATTTTGATGGTGTGCATTGTGGGCATCGGCAATTATTAAAGCAAATGTTACAATTAGCTAATGGAGAAGCTCAAACTACTGTTTTAACATTTTCAAATCATCCTTCAACAGTTTTAAGACCTCATAATCCTACCCTATCACTGTGTACATTAGAACATCGCTTGTCTTTAATGAAACAATTAGGCATAGAAAATATCATTGTACTGCCTTTTACAAAAGAATTTGCTACTCAAAACGCCGCCACATTTATTTCACATCTACGGCAGTATGTTAATTTTTCCCATTTAATATTAGGCTATGATGCTACTTTAGGGAAAGATCGACAAGGCGATCGAGCTGTAATGAAAACATTAGGCCAAGAATTAGGTTTCGAAGTCTATTACTTAGAAGAAGTGCAGCAGGCTGGTGAATCTGTATCAAGTACGCGCATTCGCAAGACAATTATGAATGGAGATTTTTTGAATGCAGCCTTGCTTTTACAACGTCCATATTCTATATATGGAAAAGTGATCCGTGGTTTTGGAAATGGCCATAAAATGGGCTTTGCCACTGCCAATTTAGATATAGGGACACTTTGTTTGCCACCTCAAGGAGTTTATGCCGTAGAGGTAAAACAGGCAGAAAAAAAATATGATGGCATTGCCAATTTGGGATTAGCACCGACTCTACAACGACGACAAACGCCCATTCTAGAGGTACATATCTTTGATCAGAAACAAAATTTTTATGAGACTTACTTAGAGATTATATTTAAAAAATTTATACGAGCCGAACGAAAATTTAACTCTAAAGAAGAACTCCAAAAACAAATTACAGAAGATATTAATCTTCTAAAACAATAATGTTTATTCGCAATTAGGTAAAATCTAAATTTAGCTCCTAACTCTTAGGCCAAGGTTTTTATGCAAAGGTTAAAAATTACAGGTGGACGCCCCTTAAAAGGAACAATCAAGGCGGCTGGTGCAAAAAACGCCATGACAAAATTGTTAGTGGCCTCGCTATTATCAGACAAGCGTTGCACATTTTACAATGTACCTAACATTGGCGATGTAGAAGTTACAGTAGCCCTTTGCCAAGAGCTTGGGATGGAGATTAGTTGGGATCGTTCACTAGGCATCATGGAAGTAATTACCAGAGAATTAACGAGTTCTTATATACCACAGCGCTTTTCAGGCTCAAATCGCATACCAATTTTAATGATTGGCGCTTTGCTTGGTAGAACCGACCAAGATATTATTGTTCCCACCGCTGGTGGCTGTCCGATTGGGCAACGTCCCGTTGATTTTCATATCCGCGCCTTGGAACAGTTGGGTGCAGTCATAGAATATCGGGGCATGAAAAACGAAGGAGCTTACTTTGCTCATGCTCACAATGGATTAAAAGGAACCGTCATCACCCTCCCCTATCCTTCAGTGGGTGCCACTGAAAATACTATTATGGCCAGTGTAACTGCTCGCGGTATCACCACTATTAAAAATGCGGCTATTGAACCTGAAATTGTCGAATTGATTTTGTTTTTGCAAAAACTCGGATCTATTATCGCCATTGATGTGGATCGCACTATCCGTATACAAGGGACCCGTTGTTTTCAGGAAGTGGAACATACTGTCATCACCGATCGCATTGAAGCAGCTTCTTGGGGAATGGCTGCCATTAGCTCTAAAGGACGCATATTTGTAGAAGGGGCACAACATGTCAATATGGTCACCTTTTTAAATAAAATTCGCGAAGTAGGTGGCGGTTTTGAAATTAAAAACAACGGCATTGAATTTTTTTATGATGGACCTTTACGAGGGGGTGTGCATCTAGAAACTGACGTACATCCAGGCTTTATGACCGATTGGCAGCAGCCATTTGTAGTTTTATTAACGCAAGCAAATGGCTCATCGGTGGTGCATGAAACAGTTTATGAAAATCGCTTTGGCTATACTGATATGCTTGGACAAATGGGTGCAGATATTTCATTATTCAAACAGTGTTTGGGTGGCAAATCTTGTCGCTTTGCACAGCAAAGTTATTGTCATAGCGCTGTTATTAAAGGGATTACTCCATTAGTGGGGGCCAATATTCAAATTCCTGATTTGCGGGCTGGCTTTGCTTATGTAATGGCAGCCTTGATAGCTAAAGATACAAGCACTATTAGTGGTTTGACTTTCTTAGAACGTGGCTACGAAACATTAATTGACAAATTGCAAGCACTAGAAGCTGATGCCACTTTAGTAGAAATTCCACACTATTCTAGTCCTATGATGGAACAAGAAGTAGTACGAGAATTAGTACCAGTGGGTGCCTAAATATTAGACTTCTTTCGAAACTACATTTATTTGTTAAAATTGTCTTTTTGGGGATTATATCCGCTCAAAAAACATCAATTTTTCAAAAAAAGCCAATTCCGAAAGAAGTTTATTAAAAACCTTTATTGTTGAGCACTTTTTAATTTTTCTAATGCATCTGTTTTACTTGCAATGATAGCCACACGTTCTCCAACAGCTTGTATTTGCTCCAATAATTCTTTTTGTTGAGCCAATCTCTGCTCATGGCCTGCTACAAATCGTTCATCTGTTCTAATATTTTCTTCAAGAGTTTCAATTTGTAATTCTAATTGTTCTAGTTTATTGCAAGCCAACTCCACCGATCCAACTTCCAGCTTTTGTTTGGCAGCTTCCAATTTCTGTCTAGCAGCAATTAGTTGAGGAGACTCTTGGCGTGCAAGACCAGTTGCTCTGTGAAAATAACCCATATTATTATTAACCTCGGTATTAGCAACCTCAACTTCTGCCAAGATGCCTGCTAAAGAGGTTCTATCTTTACTTAATTGAGCAAGAGAAGCTTTATCAGCAGGAATCTTAGTTTCAACCGCAGGATTTCTTTCAATATCTGCGTTGACAATTCTTAAACGCTCTCTGAGCTGAGGCAAACCTGCTTCTTCTCTTTTTAAATTAGCGATCTCTCTTTCCAATCCTGCTACTTGTTCTTCGGCCTTAATTTTAGTTTTTTCACTTTCCACTTTATCTATAGCATGTTGCAATTTATTAAGGGCTAGATTAAGTGGTGTGAAGCTACCAAATAACCATAAAAAGAAACGCTTAACAAAAAAGATGGACGATTTAAAATCGGTAATGCGTGTTTTTAGAGTCTCCATACCTTTAGTCAAACTATCAAGTTGCTGTAGACTGTCATTTTTAAAATCATGTTCTTTAATAGCTTCATCAATTTTTTCAGCGACTACATCAATAGGTGTTTTGTTTTGCTTATTCTCAATCAAGCTAAATTTATTATTATCATATACGACGTATGTATTTGGGCGCTCAGCAATAATTTTTAATATTCCTTCAAAATTATTATAATCGATATCCATAATTCCTCCATTACTTAATATAAAAAGCACCGTTATTAGATAATTTAATTGTAATACATAATTAATTTTAATAGCATTAAATAAATATTAAATTTATTTATATGGAAAATGAAAAACCCGCCGCAATGCTATTTTCATTGTGACGGATTTCTTAAGAAAAGTTATTTTTAGCAACTATTGATTTAATGCTCTCAATTCAGCTTCTTTAGCACCGATTTGGGCAACGGCACCTTCAATTGCACTTATTTCAGCCAAGAGCAGAGCTTGGCGCTTAACTCTACCTTCATGCCCTTCAACAAATTGGTCATTGGCCGAAATTGTGCTAAATTCTAACTCATTGGCCAGCGAATCTAATCGATTGAATTCTTGTATAGCTGCATCATATGCCTCTGTAGTAGCAAATTCAGCCATCGCTCGCCCAAGTTCGGCTTCAGCTTCCTGCAATTGTGGTGATTTTGTTAGAGAAAAATTAGTAAGTTTATGCAAAGTGCCCTTATTTTGCTCCACTTTTCTCTGTGCTGCTTTAACTGGCGCAACATTAAGATTAGCTTTATCCCCTTGTAATTTAAGCAATGCAGCTCTATCTTTTGCAATTTTTGCCACTACTGTATCTTTATTTGCAATATCAGCCTCTAATCTAACTAAAGCTTGTTTTTTAATTGCTAAAGTGGCTGCTTGTTTTTTTAATTCTGCTAGCTCTTGTTTTAAAGTTTCACTTTTTTGGGCTTTAGCCAATTGTCCTTTTTGCATCTCTACAACATCAATGGCTTCTTGCAATTTTTTAGTAGCGACATTGAGCGGAGTGAAGTAGCCAAAGATTTCTAAGAAAAAACGTCTTATACAAAAAATGGACTCTTTAAAATTGGAGATGCGCGTTTTTAATGTTTCCATCCCGGCAGTCAACTCATGCAGTTGTTCTAATTTGCGATTTTCTAAGTTTTCAGCTTTTATTGCGTCAAATATTTTATCTGCTACCACATCGATGGCGGTTTTATTAATTTTATTATTTACCAAGAGACTAAATCTGATATCTGCAAATTTTACATATGCTTTTTCATCGACACTCTTTACTAACTGTTTCAATACACCCTCTAAACTATTAAAATTAATTGTCATAAAAAATTCCATTTAATATTTTTGCATGATTACATTGTAAGGCATAGAACAAATTTAGTAAACATTTAATTTAAAAAATGTTATTCATTATTTTAAATTAGACTTCTTTCGAAAATAGTATAGTCATGTTGAGCTAAAATTTTTTTTGTCAACACCATTATAAAACTATTCTTGTTAATAAATTGCTTGAAAATCGATGTTTTAAATTAATTAACTTAGATTGCCTCTTATTAGGCTGGATACAACACTCCTATAATGTGCTTGCGGAATAAGCCACGACTGATATTACCTAAATGACAGTTTAATAATATCTCTTGACCATGCTTACCTTTAATCAATATACGAATGCGTGTATCAGGCAAAGTATTTAATTCATGGAGTGCCTTTTGCCATTCTAAATGACTATCTTCTAGCAATAAAGCAAAATCGGAGATAAATTTTTCCTGACTCCATCCTAAAATGGTTTTTACCTGTTGATTAGCAAAGAGCAATTTTTGTTCTTGTTGTGAATATAGGATAATCAGGGCGCCGGTTTCATCGCGCAGAACATCAAATAAACGACGCTGGTCAATAGCATGATAATAAGAAGGAAAAGCTTGATAGCGCGCTGATTCAACACCATAACCATTGGCACCCATCAATTTTTGCGAAACATCGATACACTTTTTTAACAAGTGCAGAGCTTCGGCTGTGGAACTAACTGGATGTGTTAGCGAATAAATTGTTTCTGGCACTTGTTCAGCAGTTTTTTTCTCAAGAAGATCTCGATCAAACAAACCTTTAGATGTTGGCTCCGATACACTTTGTGTATGATTATTTAATAGAAAATCATTTTCAGCAATTACAGTAGGCATTGGATTCTTATCACTATCTATTTTCTCATTATCATGCAAATAAAGAAGAGTTTTAATTTCATAGCTTAAATCGTGGATTTTGGCATCCAGCTGCTGAATATTTTCCTCTCGCCGTTGAATTTCATTTTTTTGTTCAAGCGCGCTGGTTTGCATTTCTTCTAATTGCAATTGAAGATGGCTTAATTTTTCCTCTGCTATTAATCTATAATTTTCAAATTCTTGTAGCGTTTGCTGCAAGTTTGTTTGCAGCAAATGATTTTCATCGGTTTTTTTCTGACATTCTTCCTGGTGCCATGCACTATTAGTTGAGGAACTTTCTGCTGAAAAGGCATCATGGACCATCCCATTATTGGCAAGGGGATCAAAGGCGGTAATTTTGGTAGGTAAATTAGGCCAAATATCATCAGCCTCGCTCGTGATTTGTCTTTGCTCCTGAATAAACTTTTCCCACGCATAAATAAAGAGAATAAAAATTAAAGTGCAACAAACCGTCAAAAACAAACCTGTAGACAAAATAAACCAACTCTTATTGTTTGGCATCTGTATAATGCTATAAATGGCAAAAAATAGTATGGGCATCAAATAAAAAGAGATAATGGCAAGAATCATTATTTGACGATTATGTGATATAATTTTCATCGCGTTCTGACAAATCCTTAGCTGAAATTTGATAAACAGTAAATCGAGAATATGAAATGGCAGTTTATTTTATTTAGCATCTTATATAAACAAAAGCTGATAATCAATAAAAGATCATTTTTCTCTTTTTCGCGCCCAAAAATTTGATATACAAAAATGATTGTTTCACCTAAAATCTCTTTTTATACTATGCGGCCATGGCGGAATTGGTAGACGCGCTAGATTCAGGTTCTAGTTGGGGCAACTCAGTGGATGTTCGAGTCATCTTGGCCGCATTTCTTATGCTTTAACGCATGTTAAGGATAAATAACGAGCTTTATTTTCATAATTATTCATTGTCTTTGGAAAAGAGTACTACTGCCAAAGTACGCATATATCTGGAAAACTGAAATTATATTTAATAACCTGAATTTGGGGTTAATATCAAATATAAGTTTTTCTGAAAGACTTTATTTTATGAAAGAAGTCTAATATTTTTGTGGATAGCATTACATTGACCAAAAAAGAATTTAAATATCTATTTTTAATAATTGTTGTTTTTATTGCAGCTTGCATTGAAACAGACATCTACTTGCCAGCCTTTCCCGATATGATGCTTTATTTTGGCATCAGTGAAACACAAATTCAACACCTACTTACCTATAATTTTGTGGGTATCTGTTTAGCAGGTCCGCTATATGGACCAATTTCTGATGCCTTGGGGCGAAAAAAACCTATTTTAACAGCACTTGGTTTGTTTTTGATTGGGAGTATCATGACTCTCTATGCGCAAAATTTTGAAACCATGTTATGGGGAAGAATTTTGCAAGGTATTGGTAGTGGCGGTTGCTTTACCCTCGGCACAGCTATTATTTTTGATGCCTTTAGTGAAAAAAAAGCTGTCGCTGCCCTTAACCAAATTAATGCTATTGTACCCTTTATCATGGCAGCTGCACCCATGTTGGGCGGTTATTTAAATCATACTTACGGCTTTCGCTCAAATTTTTTAGCCATTGCTGTCTGTGTGTTTATTAGTTTTATAATCAGCCTCGGCGTACTAGAGGAAACATTGCCTAAAAATAAACGGACCTATTTTCAAATCAAAAAAATAGGTGGAGAATTTAAATTAGTCTTAACAAGTTTCCCATTTTGGGTGGTTACCATCGTCGTCAGTTTAATATTTGCAAGTTATCTGGCTTTTTTATCCAATACGGCTTTGCTTTTTGTGCTAGAATTTGGCATAGATAAACACTGGCTCCCCTTTTTTCAAGCAGCACTGCTGGGATCATGGCTAATGGCTAACCTGATTTTTAGTTTCTTGATTAAATATTGCGAGGTTAAAAAAATCAAACAAATGGGACTAGTCTTGATGATCGCAAGCTGTTTCATATTACTTTGTGCCACTTGGTTGACACCACATAATCCATATTCCTTTACCAGCGGAATGATGTTATATGCCTTTGGCGCTAATTGGATTAACGGTTTTTATTTCCCCGAAGGAATGGAATTGTTTCCAGATAGTAAAGGGGTAACAGCTAGTATATTGACTAGCATTAGATTGCTGGTAACAGCTGCCATTGTTGCATTAACAGCCAAATTATATAATGGTACAATTTATCCTATCGCCGGTGTAGTTTTAGGGACAATGTTCATCGCTATCCCTCTGATAATGCTGTACGAAAGAAAATATGCTAAACAACCACTGATTGTAGAAAGTAAACGCTATTTAGAAATCTAGTTTTTAAACTTAGTTTAAGGAAAAAAATGGACAATATCCTGCATGCAAGAACTGCGCAAAGCACCAAAAAATTTGCTTACGATACTATTTTAATAACGACCATTAAAGTTTTTATGCTCTCATTCTTAATTGGATTACTGGCTAAAGTGAGTATTCCCCTCTATTTTACCCCTGTTCCACTAACCGGTCAAACTTTAGGTATTATGATAGCTGGAGCTACCTTAGGTAGCCGTAAAGGAGCTCTGAGTGTATTGCTGTATCTTTTAGAAGGTTTTGTGGGACTACCAGTGTTTACACAAGGCAGTCTAGGAATATTAGCACTATTTGGTCCACATGCCGGTTATTTTTTAGGATTTATTGTACAGGCTTATTTGGTGGGCAAGCTTTTTGAAAAAAAAACCTTAAGCTCAAACACGTTTAAGTTTTTTTATTTACTATCTGTTTGCTCATTACAATTAGGCTTAGGGACATTGGTATTAGCTATGTTTATGCATATTAGTCCGTTAGAGGCAATATGGGTGGGCTTATATCCGTTTGTTTTGGGCGAAATTGCTAAAGTGCTCAGTTTGATGGGCGGAATTGAGATTTTACAAAAAATTTCATGTTGCAAAAAAACAAGCAATAATCAATAATTCCAAACGTTGTCTTGCGCCTGTAGTTCAATGGTAGAACAGTAGCCTTCCAAGCTACTAGTGTCAGTTCGATTCTGACTAGGCGCTTTATCGCTTTTTTAATATTCATCTTGCATAAGCGCAATTTCTTAAGCGATAACTATGCAAAAAATTTACAATAAACATTTTTAACCAAGACCGAAATCTTACACCAGTAAGATGCCGTCGTCAAAATAAAGGGACAAGGCTTGGCTGCTAATCAAAAATCAAATCAAGAGTATATTCCTGCTGTTACAATTAAAGAATTGTTAGAAGCAGGCGCACATTTTGGACACCAAACAAGTCGTTGGAATCCCAAAATGAAACGCTTCATTTTTGAAGAAAGAAACGGACTCTATATCATAGACTTAGCTAAAACACTTCAACAAATTCGCTCAGCGGTAAACGTAGTACGTGAAGTTGTAGCAAAAAACAAGTCGATTCTTTTTGTCGGTACTAAAAAACAAGCAAAAGCTGTTTTACGTGAGCTGGTAGAACAAGCGGGCGAATTTTATATATGCGAAAGATGGCTTGGTGGTATGTTAACCAACTTGTCTACCATGCGTCAGTCTGTTAAAAAATTAGAGCGCATCGAGAAAAAAATCAGCACTGGCAGTGACGGGCTAACTAAAAAAGAAATTTCATTGCTAACTAAAGAGCAAATCAAACTCGATAAAAACCTTTCCGGCGTACGTTCTATGCGTAAACCTCCAGGTTTAGTAGTCGTTGTCGATCCAAGCAAAGAACATCTAGCGGTAGCGGAAGCCAAAAAATTGGGCATTCCAGTGATGGGTCTAGTCGACACCAATTGTGATCCAGATCCAATCAAATATGTAATTGCCTGTAATGACGATGCTTTAAAAAGCATCAAACTCATTCTCGAAGCTCTTGTACAAGCTATAATTGATAAAAAGAATGATATTAAAGTATATGCCGACAAGGAAGATTCAGAAGAAAATGAAGAGGGGCAAGAAGAGTTTTCTTTTGCAAGTGCTGATGATGAAGAAAACGAAGTAGACTTATCTGGGAATGGGAACAAGGGAGATCTATAATGAGTGCAGTCACAGCTACGATGATTAAAGAATTGCGTGAAAGAACGGGCATTGGCATGGGTAAGTGCAAAGAAGCTTTGGAAGAAGCCCATGGTGATATGGAATTGGCGATTGCCAATTTGCGCAAATCCGGCATGTTGTCTGCTGCCAAAAAGGAAGGGCGCGAAACTAAAGAAGGGATGATTGGAGCAGCTAGCAATAATCAACGCATTGCCCTTGTTGAGATAAGTGCAGAAACCGATTTTGTGGTAAAGAATGATCGCTTTAAACAATTCTTAGAAACAATTGCTGCTGAAATTGCTGCTACTAATCCCAATAGTTTGGAAAGTTTCATGAATCAGCGCTATTCGCAAGATTCAGAATTGACTATCGACCAGTATCGTGCTACTGTGGTACAGGCTATTGGTGAAAACATTCAAATTAAGCGGCTATTAGTAGTTCCCAAAACTGCCAACCATTCCTATGGCGTTTACTCGCATTTGGGTGGCAAAATAGTTGTCATTATCGACATTGAAGGGAGCGATAAAGAAGAAGAATTAGCCAAAAATATAGCTTTGCACACAGCAGCGGCCGCGCCTGAATACCTTGCCCCTGAAAAAGTACCAGCGCATATTTTAGAACAAGAAAAAGAGATTGCGCGTGCCCAAGTCAAAGACAAACCAGCGCAAATCATCGATAAGATTGTGGAAGGGAAAATTAAATCATTTAACGAAATGAATTGTTTGCTCTTTCAAAAGTATATCAAAGATGATAAATTGACAATCAAAGAAGTGGTTGATCAACAAGGCAAAGCCAGTGGTCGTCCATTAACAATTGTCAATTTCTGGCGTTGGACTACAGGACGATAAAAACCACCGTTTCGTCAGACAAGCGAGGTTTAGTATTAAAAGACATTGCTGTTTTGGTTAAGATCAAAATAGCAATGTCTTTTTATCTATGGATTGAAAAAATCAAAATTCAAGTTAAAAGCACTCTTTAAATTCTGCGTAATGTGAGTTAAAAATAAAATACAGGAATAGCATTGAATACTAATAATTCAAAACACATTCGGCGCGTCCTACTAAAACTCTCTGGCGAAACACTATTAGGTGAACGAACTTGCGGTATTGATCATACAGCCTGTTTAAAAGTGGCTGATTATTTAAAAAGAATTCAAGCAAGCGGCATCGAATTAGGCGTCGTCATCGGCGGAGGTAATATATTTCGCGGGATCGATTTGCATGGTATACAAATGGCTCGCACGCCAGCTGATCAGATGGGCATGCTTGCGACAATATTTAATGGATTAGCATTACAGCAAGCCCTCATTATGCAAAATGTACCTACACGTTTGATGAGCGCTTTGGATTGCCCACAAGTAGTAGAAAGATATGAATGGCGCAAGGCTTGCGAAGCTCTAGCAGGTGGATCGATCGTCATTTTTGTGGGTGGTACCGGCAATCCCTATTTTACTACTGATAGCGCTGCTGCTTTGCGTGCTGGTGAAATACAAGCATCGGCTTTACTAAAAGCGACAAAAGTAGATGGCGTTTATGACAAAGATCCTTTGAAACATAAAGAGGCAATCAAATATAGTAAAATTTCATATGCGAAAGTTTTGGCTGAAAAATTGGGTGTGATGGATGCCACAGCTGTAACTCTATGCAGTGAAAATCGAGTTCCTATTTTTGTATTTAATATGCAACGCTTGCTGCAAGAACCATTGACAGAGATTTTGGAACTGGAGCAAGCAGGCACATGGATTAGCGATTAATCATAAGAGGGATAATAACATGTCTATATTGGAACAAACTAAAGCTAAAATGCGCACTGCGATAGAGCATTTTAAAAATGATCTGAAGAATATCCGCACCGGTCGTGCCAACCCAGGCATGGTCGAACATGTAATGATCGAAGTGTACGGCAGTTCAATGCGCTTAAAAGATATTGCCTCTATCACTACTCCTGAAGCGCGCGTACTACAAATTACACCATTTGATCCACAAATAACTGCCACTATTAGTAAAGGGATAGAAAAGGCTAATTTAGGCTTTAATCCAAATATCGATGGCAATATTATTAGACTGAAAATACCGCCAATGACTGAAGAACTTCGCAAAAAAATGGCTAAAATCTGCCACGATGAAAAAGAGAAGAGCAAAGTCATTGTTCGTAATTTACGTCGTGAGGCAAATGAACTTGCCAGACATCAAAAAGCAGAAGGTGAAATTGGCGAAGATCTATTGAAAAAGCTAGAAAAACAGATACAAGATGAGACTGATAAGGCTTGTAAGGAGATCGATGAGCTAGCCGATAAAAAAGAAAAAGAGGTTGCAGTAATTTAGTTATTGCATAAAAAGAGGCGCTTTGATTAGAATAAAGCCTCTTCGATGAGTTAATCGAAAAGCAATGCTAGGCCCCATCGTCTAGTCTGGTCCAGGACACCGGATTTTCATTCCGATAACAGGGGTTCGAATCCCCTTGGGGTCAATAGAGTCTTTAGCTCAGTTGGTTAGAGCACCTCACTTTTAATGAGGGGGTCGATGGTTCGAGTCCATCAAGACTCATTTTAATAGCCAAAGTCTACACACTTTGGCTTTTTCTTCATTCTCTATTTTTACTCATCTTACGCATAATTTGAACAAGTGATTTTTGACATAGCCTAGAGCTATATATAAGGAAACACATTTTGCAAATAGCCTAAGAACCTGTTCAAAATCTTTTTAAAAGAGTATAAAGTTTATGTTCAACAATCCATTGGAGATAACCTTGACTCATTCTCCTACCTAAGCAATATCAATCCTGAACAATTTGATAAGATTAAGCCTATTCTTGATGCAATCCATATAACGACTGCGAAGATGGATCTTTGGAAATGTTTGCATTGCATAAAGACATTTTCTCGGATGTGGAAAACGTTCTTGTAGGCTGTTCTGCTTATGAAAATTATAAACTACCACAGAGCCCACAGAGCCCACAGAGCCCACAGAGGGGGTATAAATTATTCAGCCGTATCAGAAGAGATAGATGGACGTTAAACTGATCGCTGCTATCGATGTACATCGTGGCATTGGGGCCTGGTTTACTTGAATCAGCCTACTTATTTAAAGCTCTATGGAACTTGCGCTAGATGATTACTTATCAATTTCAATGTAAAACGTTTGGTAGAAGGCAGACATAAACCCTCTCTGTGCGCTCTGGGACTCTGTGGTAGTTTTTATTTTTGGAATTTATTTTTTTATACAAGAAGAATTTCAAGAGAGATGATACATCAAAAACATAAGGTGAGTGAGTAACAAAAAGATTGCATAGCGCCGCCGCTTTTGGCCTATTTAGAAACAGCACTATGCGGTTTTCTCTATGCAGTTTTACATTAAAGGTGTTTTATTTGGCTCACCTGCAATTTCCTGTACATACTTTGGCACACAATAGCCAGGTAACTCTCGAGAAATTTGCTCTATCAATAAACGTCCACAAGCAACATCTACTTCAAAATGTTCGCCACCTTGAATGCGATCTAGTTGATGCAAATAATAGGGCAAAATACCATGATTGGCTAATACTTCGCACAGCTCTTTTAAAGCCCCCACATTGTCATTAACTCCTTTTAATAGCACCGCTTGATTTAATAGCACACAGCCTATACTTTGCAAGGCCCGTAAGCGCTCTAAAATGTCGGCATCCAGCTCTCTTGCATGATTACAATGAATCACAAAATATACTTGCTGAGGAATAGCCTTAATTAAGGCTAAAAAATTGACATCGATTCTTTCAGGGATTCCAATGGGAAAGCGCGTGTGAAAGCGGATTTTTTTTATATGACACAAAGTTCCCAGCCCTTGTAAAAGCGGCGAGAGCAAAGCATCATCTAATGACAATGGATCGCCACCACTTAGAATCACCTCATGAATATCTGCTTGTTGTGCAATCCAGGCTATTTCATCGCTAAAACCACTTTTAGCTGCATAAGCAAAATTCTGCCTAAAGCAATAACGGCAATGCATGGCGCAAGCACCCGTACAAGTAATTAGTACACGTCCGGCATATTTTTGCAGTAATTTGTCTTGCACTTGAAAACGGACATCGCAGACTGGATCAGCTAAAAAATTAGCATGCGGCTTCATTTCCTGCTGCAAGGGCAAAAATTGACGTATAATAGGATCATCTAAAGTCCCTTTAGCCATTTTTTGTGCTAAACGCAACGGTACTTTTAAAGGGAATGAAGGTGATAGAACAAGTTGTGCACGTTGATCTTGGTTTAATTCTAGAAAATCAGCCAACGATTCTAATTTGGTAAAAGTTTGCCGAGCAATACTTTTCCATAAAGGGAGCATTTGATTTGATAATAAATTGACCACAATTATTATTACCTAACTGCTAAAAATAGCTGCAAGTAGCCCACAAATACACAGCAAGCTCTTTTGGCGCATATAGCCCCGCCCTTAAAGAAGTTGACACATCAGATCCATTCCACAGATTTTTAACTACAGTCACACTGCCCACAGTACCAGCAGCACCAATAGCACATACTGAGATGGCTACACCAGCTCCACATGTAGTTGCTACAGCCGTTAATTCAACTGCCCCGCTAATGGTGTATAATGCAGTTGTATTAGCTGTCAAAATCGAAGCAAAATAAACGGACATGCGTGTTGTTTTAACAACGCAGTATGAAGTAGCGTCAATGGCTATTTGTGTATACGAAGATTCAAGGGCAGAAGGTTCCTGTATTGCTTCTAGTGAAACTGGCAAGATTGCTGGTTTAATTTCTTCGGTAGTCTCGTTTAATTTTGCTTTACTTACCCCAAAACAGGCGGTCCAAATTTGAACAACCATTAGTATGGGGGAATTTAAAACAAATTCTATCGATTGTTTAGAGAATAATCCAGTTGAGCTAATCGAATCTACTTGTATCTCTGAGAGCTGCGACTTTGATACTGTTATACTTTTCAATGTCGCACTAGTTGCCATATAAACATGTGTGCATCTACTAGTGAAGCCCTCTCCAATATTATTTAAAAAATCGGTAATTCCGATAATCATATAATCAATCCTCATCTAGAAATTTAACCGTTATTATAGTTAGCCATTTGTATTAATGCAACTTCAACTCAAAGTTCTTAAACCTAGGCTATTAAATTTCTTCCAGTTTTTTCTTTTAAAGCATACTCTAATAGATTTGCTGTTTTTACCGCCGCATCCTTAAGTCCCGAAGACAATCCGCCAGCAATGCGTTCAGGAGTAGTTAAAATTTCCAAAGCCGCTTCTGGTGTAATTACTCCTAAAAATAAACTTGAGACAGCTTGAGCTTGCTTTTCTTTAGCCGATTTAACTTTTTGATTGATATTACCAAAAACATCTTTGGCATCTTTTCCTTGACGTACTAATTCAGCTGTGATCTCACTAATCATTTCTTGGAAAAAAACTTTAAAAGTCTTTTCTAACATTTCGCGCAAGGCCTGCTTAGCTTCTGCCATACCAGCTTGTTGCCCGCTATCATTTGAAACTTTATTATCTTCTGTATTATCAGTACGTCTAAATTCATCTATAACATCAAATAAAACCTTCTTCATTAAGACAAACATATTTTGATTTAAAGAGAGTTTTGGATTTTTGCTCATAGTATTAAACATATCGCCTGCACACCCAAAAAATATCTGTGAAACGTATCCAATATCGATATATTCTTCTAACGTGCCCGCTTGTTTTTGGATAAATTTATTAACCGAAGGATGACCCTCCATGGTTTTTTGTCCAGATTCCGCCCAACGGTTTACGTCATTACTAAACTGATAGACAAAAGGACCGTACTCTAATGCTGCTTTGGTGAGAACTCTAGCTGCCATTTTACCACTCAGCTCTGGCACGGCACGCATCGCTGAAACCGCATTATCATTTAAAGGCAAATATTGAAGAGGTAAGAGCGCACCGGCACAATTGCCATAGACACTAGATACTTTGCTTACTAAATCTGGCACTTCTGACACAACATTAGAAGTACATCTAGTTACTAACCAATCACAAGGAGCTAGAAAGCTTGGCGAGACCAGACCAATAGCTATTTCTCGTATACATGTATCTTCGCTTGGAAAAGCTTTGTCCCATAAAGAGCGCAATAATAATCCTTGCACAGCTTTAATCAAATTTATTCTCTCGGCATCGGTTTCGTCCAATGTCCTATTGGCAACTTTTGTAAAAAATTCGCGCACTCTTCCTGCAAACAAATTAAATAAACGCGTTTCAAAACTATCCATACGCCAATTATTTGAATGTTGACCATCAGCTGGTAACGTGTCTATTAAACTAGCACGAAGCTGATTATTCAATCTTATTGCTAATGGCTGATATTTTTTATTGTAGTCACCAAATAAAGTATTATTCAAAAAAGAGATGTTTGGAAGAAATGGCAATTGATAATATTTTTTATAACTGTAGTTGATAGCATAAACTGGAACAATCAGAGGAAACATTAAACTAAATATCGCAACTTTGGCACAAGTTCCTGTATTGGGGCTATGAATAAAAGAACGCACATCATGCACTACACGCTCTACAGCTGTCCATTTAAGAACTAGTGTAGCAGGCTCTGGTTGTGCTATAGCACCATGAACTTTTTTCACTATCGGCATAGCAGCAAGCAAAGTTAATGCTATAGCGCTTATTGTTGTCAAAACTTGTTGTGCAGAATTTTCAGAGTCTATTGGGCAGGAGTCTTCTATATCAGTGTATAAATAATTACTTCTTTGACCATTTAAATAGGCGCTTAAATAATCTTTTGAGATCAGTAATGTGTATACGATAGCAGTGTATAATAAAACACGCTTGTCTTCGTTGCATTTTTTCAACTGGTCGTATATGTGATGCTTACTCCACAAAGCCCTTAATTTATTAGCTACAGCGGCGCTCAAAATTCCTTTTGTGCTAAATACAGTTACCAGACTCTTACCTAAAGACATACTGCTTGACATATCATCAAAAGATTCAAAAAAAGCAGTTTTGGTAGCAATCACGATATTTTCAATAGGATCTGGAGTATTATTATCGGAACGTTTACGTATTGGAAAGCAAGGCTCTAGATATAAGTTCATTAGACGCATAAATGGACGAAAACATATGTTCATGATGCTTTCCTACTTTTAAGATTTAATATTAATTACCATTATAGTACATTAAATAGTAAATGATTACAAGTTAATTTTGATTAAATTATTATAATTTAATTTTTATAAATATTGAATTCAGAAAAAATACTGTAGGCTTAAATAGAGTTCTTTCGAAACAAGCCTAATGTTTAGCTTGTTTTAAACTCACTATCACATTAGCATTAATCACTCACCTTACCCATAATTTGAATACATAAAAATCTTTATGACTATGTAAAAACGGCTTATGCCAATTAGCGTAAGATGAGTTAGTAAAATTGCATACAAAAAAATTAAAGCCTGTCCAAAAGCTATTTATTTTTGGCAACTAAACTTTAATGTTGGCATGTTTTTTGCAAAATAGTGGCATAGCTTATCTTTTGGTAGCTGACTTTACTAAAGTATAGCGAAGAACTCAAAAGATAGTTAAAGGAGGAGTGAATGAACAAATCACAATTGCAAAAAAAAATTGATCGCTTAGAGTTTGAGCAAGATCAATTAGAAACAGAATTAGTTTATGTTGATACATTACTCAAATCTGTAGGCTTTCCCGACGGCCTTGCCTCTGCTAAAGAAATCGCTTTAGAGCTACTTGAGCATCAAAATTCTGATAATGCCGAAAGCAAAGACGAATAATCCATCCAAATATTTAGTATATATAAAGATAACTTTATCAAATTTTTACTCTACCTCTATCTTCGCTTAACACAATTATGTTTTGATTTGGGACGTTAATCGATCAAATGTAATCTCATATTCATAGACAATGTTTGATCTAGTTAATAATTTTAGATAATTTATCTGTTTTACGTGACCGTAATAGCTAATGCATACTTGAGACTAGATAATAATAACGATGCGTTTCTAATAAATTATTAAACCTGGGTTTTATAATAATTACTAAACAAGCCCAGGTTTTTATTCAAAACAGGCCACATGTAGATAAAATTGGCATGGAAAATGCAATAGTAAAGGTGTGAATACACCGGAGGTTATTATATGACTAAAAAAGATCTCATGCAAAAAGTAGCTCGCTTAGAAACTGTCAATGACCATCTTTTGACAGAGCTTGGATATATCGATCATTTAATGCGTTTGGTTGGTTTTTCCAGTGGTTTAGAAACTGTTAAATTAACTGCTCGCGAATTGTACGAAACTGAGCAAAATGGCGAAATCATCGACTTAAACAACTACTAGTTCAGTTTATAACCCTAGTCATTAGATTTCTTTCGAAACTGGCTTTTTTTGGAAAAATTGATGTAGTTTCGAAAGAAATCTATTCTAACTAATCAAATAATGAAGATCTTCGATCGTTAATTCAGTGAGCGGCAAAGAAAGATTTTGCGAATCCAAAATGCTTTCCACCAAGGAAAGTTTAGAAGCCTGTAATGCAATAATTTTTTCCTCTATACTGGCTCTTATAACTAAACGCTTGGCAATCACTATATTTTCTCTACCAATGCGATGAGCACGTTGAATCGCCTGCTCTTCTACCGCCACATTCCACCACGGATCATACAAGTAAACATAATCAGCGGCAGTTAAATTTAGACCTACCCCACCCGCTTTTAAACTAATAAAAAAAAGTGCCGTATTTTGATTATTCTGAAAACGATCAACCGCTTCTGCTCTATTTTTGGTAGAACCATCTAAATAACTGTATGGCCATTGACGCGCTTCAGCTTCTTGTCGCATTAGCTTTAGCATAGAGGTAAACTGACTATAGACCAAAACTTTATGGCCTTCGGATACAATCTCTGCTAAATCCTCAAATAAGGTTGTAAATTTAGCACTAGATGGGATAATAGCCCCTTGCATAATCTCTGACAATAAAACAGGATGGGCACATATTTGACGCAAACGGAGAATAACTTCTAAAATTTCCAAACGATGCTTGCTGATGCCATCAATTTGAACCTTTTTTAAAAGACCATTTTTGAAATTGAGGATAAATTGCTCATAAAAAGCTCTTTGCTCGGTACCCATTTCCATCCAGACCATTTGATCAATACGTTCAGGCAAATCTGGTGCCACATCAATTTTACGCCTGCGTAATATAAATGGTTTAATCTTTCTTTTAATGCTTTCCAAGGCCGCTTGATCTTCCAAGGCTGTTTGCATAGCCACTTCAAAATCAGATAGTGAGCCAAACAAATCAGGTATTAAAAAATGAAAATATGACCACAATTCTTGGAAGCGATTTTCTAATGGCGTACCAGTAACACATAGACGCAGTTTCCCCGATAAATGACATACGGCCTGCGCAATTTGCGTATGGCTATTTTTAATAATTTGCGCCTCATCCAAAATAATTGAAGTAAACTGAAAATCTTTAAACAAGGGCAAATCTAAGCGCAAAGTAGTATAAGAAGTTATAACTATATCAACATCAGCAAATTCAACATTACTTAAAGCACGTTCTTCACCATAATGTATTTTACACTTATGGCTTGGCAAAAAGCGCTTAATTTCATTGTGCCAATTAAAGATCAGTGAGGTTGGTACAAGTAAAAGGTGTACAGAGGAATTAGGAACAAATTGGGCAATCAAAGCTAAAACTTGCACAGTTTTGCCCAGTCCCATCTCATCAGCTAAAATACCGTGAAAACCATTTTTGTGCAAAAAATTAAGCCAACTTAAACCCTGTTGTTGATAAGGTCGTAGCGTTCCGCTAAAATAGTCCCCCAAAGCTAATGTGGAAAATGTATTTTGCCATTGGTTAGCTAAATCTCTCAAGCCATCGAAACTCTCAATCTTGTGCCATAGTGTTTGCAATAGAGCAAAACTTGATTTTTTTAGGCGCACTTTGGACTCTTCAAAATCGCAAGCCATTGCTAATTCCATTAAGCCCATTTGCTCAGCATTACCTCGATTAACTAAGCCCACGGCCTGGTTATTTAATTCTTCTGTTAAGGGAATAAATGATTCACCACGATGCATCGCTTTCATTACTTGTGTAACGTTAATAATATGCTCACCATAGGATACACTTCCGCTAATATCAATTGTATGTTTATGATCAACTAACTGTAGCTGCATTTCACCATATAAAAGAACACTCCTATTTTTATAATCACGAATTTGCCAGCCAATTTCTAATAAAAAAGTTAAACTACTAATGACTCGCTCAGAAGCACAATAATAATTAGTGTTATCGACAATTTTTTTAATAAAATCAGTCTCAAGCAAATCTTTTTCCCAAGCACTCTCCTGATCATATTGTCTTTGACAAATCTGACAACCTTGCCCATCTTTAACTTTCATTTGTTTATCATGCAGTGGTACATGCACATCGTTGCCATAATCTATCCAAAGATTGGCAAAAGCTCCGGTACGATCTGCTAAGTACAAAATAGGGAAAGTAGTTGGCCGTTCCACAATCGCTACTTGGTCAGTAGAGCGCCATATAATTTGCGGCGTTTCTAAATCTGTAGGATCAACATCTTTTAAAAATTTTTGTTTAGCATCCCCATGTAAAGAGAGTGGTCCCTGACGTAAAAGGAATAACTTGGCCCAAGATAAATGGGTCTTGATAGTTCTTAAAATAGTATCATGAATATACCAAAAAGGAATACCTGGACCAATCGCTAAACATTGTGACAAATTTAGCGTCTGCTCTTTGTAACGTATTTTACCTTCCACCATCAGACCATCAGTAGGCTGCAATACTCCTTCATAATAAAATTCGGCCTGTCCATACAAATCAACAATTAATTTTTGCTTATTAAAAAAAACTTTTTGTGTGACTGCTAATAATTTAAATAATGCCAATACTTGGGATGGCCGTACCTGTAAGTAATTTATTGTTTTAAAGACACTTGTGGATGTTTTTAAACCGGCGATACTTTTGCTGGTTCTATCTTCTTTTAATAAAAAGGCTAAAGCTTCCCGATCAACTATAGTATGAGCAATCTGTTGCCATTGATCGGCAGGCAGGCCACTTGGATACATAACGATGCTATCTATAGCGGCTTCTTTGGATAGCTCTAATAATTCTATTACGAGACACCCGCGCTGAATTGTAAATTCGTGGTGTATAGAATATGCGATTTCAGACATAATTTTGATTAAGTAAAAATTAAATTAATATAAACAAACATTGTTAAAAATAATAAACTATTTTGCGATTGATTTAAATCATTTTTTAAATTACACTTTATTAGTAATTTATTAAAGTGAGGTTTTAATGTTTAAATATATCCTTTCAATTTTATTAATGTCGATTTCGCTAGGAAGTTTCTCACATAATATATATGCAAAAGCTCCTATTGAATGGCGTTTAAATACCTCTAATAAACACAAGTTAGCAGATTTTAAACATTTTTTCAGTAAACATAATATCAAACTTCTTACCTCGCAGCATGATTTAGATGAAATCGATGCTGATCCTATCTCAGTGGTTGCTCATAAAGCTAGCCAAGTAGCGGAATGTACCTTGATTGATGACACTTCACTTGATGTTGAAGGTGCCGCCATTGGCGTAAATGTGCGCTGGATGCTCGATCATTTAAAACACTATATTGGTCAAAAGGCCTATTGGCGTGTTCTTTTAGCCTATCGCTATGGCGATCACATCATCATATATAAAGGTGAGGTAGAAGGAACTATTGTAGCGCCGCAAGGCAAAAGTGTACATGGTTTTGATGCGGTATTTTTACCAACCGGTTCTAGTAATACGTTAGCTGAGGGTGTTAGTGAAGAATTTAATGCGCGTGCCTTAGCCGTTAAAGAAATGATTAATGGTCACATTTATATTGTTACATCTCCCATTTATGATTGGGAAGGTGCATGGCAAGCTTTATAAAACAATTTAAATAACGATTTAAATTATTTATATATATTATTTATATATTGCAATATAAACTCACACATTATACAATAATATACTAAAGTAAACAAAAAATAATAAAATAAGGAGTGTTATGTTTAATAAAAATTTTATTAAGTTTTTATTTATAATTTGCTTAACAATTTCATCTTTCAGCTTTAGCGAAGAACTTACAACTAATTTTAGTGATACAGTAGTACGTGCTGCTATTGATATTGGTTCAGGTGCCACAAAATTAAAAGTAGCTTTAGTTAACATAAAAACTCAAAAAATTGAAAAAGTATTAGTTAATGAATCTTTTACAGTACAATATCAAGAAGAATTAGAAAAATCCACTAATAATACTTTTAATGAAGCAGTGATGAATACTGGTATTGCTGCCATAAAAAAAAGTAAAGAAATCGCTCTGCAATATGGCGCTAAAAAAGTTATCGGCGTAGCCACAGCTTCTTTCCGCAAAGCCGCCAATGTCGATCAGTATGTAGCTAGAATTTTGCGTGAAACAGATGTACAAGTACATATTATTGATCAACAACTGGAGGGAATTTTAGGATTCAAAGCTACTACAGCACAATTGCAAACAGCAGTCAAAGATGTAGTTGTTTGGGATATCGGTGGTGGCAGTTTTCAATTTTCAACTCTTGATCAAAATGGTGAAGTTCTTGTTTATCGAGGCGAAGATGCTTCTATTCCATTTAAAAATCACGTATTGAAGGCCATTAAATTAGAAGATCCTAGCCATACCAATACGCCCAATCCTTTAAATAAAGGTCAAATGCAACAAGCGCAACAACACGCGCGGCAGTTGGCACAAAAAGTTGATCGTGTGTTTAAAGAAAAATTAAGCGATCCGCAAACATGTGTAGTAGGTATTGGCAATATTTTTGCCTACGGTATCTACCCTTTAGTGGAGAAGCAAACACCATTTAAGCAGGTTAAATTATCGACTAATGTTGATCAGTTAGAAAACAAAAGTGACATTGCACTTGGTGGTGGTGATTATGTAAATGTTTCGGTAACTAATCCGTTATTAGTACTTGGATTTATGCAAGCTTTAGGTATCAATACCATGGAGATTGCTGATGTAAATAATGCAGATGGTGCATTGTTGCATAACACGTTCTGGCAATAAATACTAAAAAACTCAATTAAAAGTATTTAAAGGAAAGTCTCCTAGACAAAATTAAAGTTTTGTCTAGGATTTTTTTTATTTATAACTCTATGTCTTATTAATTTTAGGCGTAAAGATTCGAGCTAATTATCGACAATGATCATCTTAGGTGCATTTTGCTTAAGATGGTCTACCAGATTAAAATACTCAGCCATAAAACTTAGACAAGAGCTTGTCCTTATTAATATCGCACATTTTGATAACACAAGACAATCTAATAAAGCTTCTTCTCCCTTCTGATAAATACTTTTGTATTTATCATCACACCCCCAGTGAACAGCATGGTTGTCATCAGAGCGGACAAAATCATTATAAATTATGGGCACAGAAAGTGATTCCAACATGTAGTTTAAAAATAAATTGTCATCAGTAGCAATATACACAATAATATTTTTCTGCTCAGCAGTTGATAAGTTATCATAAACATTTGTAAAGGCTTGCTGTATTTTATCATAGGAAATAAGAGGAACTTCAGTGATTTTATCAGTACCTCTATAATGAATTCCCACAACGTGATGACCACATAAATTTTTGGCACAAAAACTATTCACTTTTTCTAATATATGAGGTTTAACGTGTACATATTTGTGTAGTAATTCAGTGATGCGTTCTTTAGATAATTTAGCGGTAATATCGCCTACAAATAAGCAATGTTCTTGAACAGTAAAAATTCGTTTATTTGCTTCATTATTTTTTCCAATATTGATTGTCTCAAAGAAATAATTCCACCAATTAGCTCCTAATGCTGGTTCCCAGTAAGCTCCTTCAAATAAGTCTACTTTTATACCAGCAAATTTACCCTGCTCATAATAATTTAAGGCACCCAATATAGAGGTCATAGTCGCAAACATACCTGAACTATGCGTATATATTAAAAATTCGCGGCCTGAGGTATCTTTTTTGATAATTTTATGGTGCTGATGAGATTTTGAATATAGAAAATTATGATACATACAACATAAATTGAGCCACAACACAATAATGAAGTAGCGATTCTTTGTCATAACTATCAGAATTTAAGATAAGTGAGAGAAAAATGAAGATGCGGTTACCAAGACTTGAACTTGGGACCTCGACATTATCAGTGTCGCGCTCTAACCAACTGAGCTATAACCGCAAATGCAAATTTGGAGGCTAGGAGATTCGAACTCCTGACCCTCTGAATGCAAATCAGATGCTCTACCAACTGAGCTAAACCCCCTGA
>Ga0206860_10017_pt1 | contig 48699 bp, 33 predicted proteins | sample Alteio_BWOrgCont_44_FD_152624 | JGI IMG/M metagenome (GOLD analysis project Ga0206860, IMG submission 152624) | Enriched cells from forest soil in Barre Woods Harvard Forest LTER site, Petersham, Massachusetts, United States -... | ecosystem: Environmental > Terrestrial > Soil > Temperate forest >...
ACCGTCGTATGCTCAAGCCAAGAAAGATTTTGGGTCTGATATTAAATTTATACAATTGGAAAGACAAGCTAATACAGAATTCGGTGCTGCTAAAAAAAAGGCCATGGAAGCACAAAAACTAGCAGAACAAGAAAGAAAAATAGCTCAACGAAAAGCAGACAAAGAAGCTGCCGATAACCCTTCTCTAGCCCCTGTCGCGCAACCAGTTGTCTTAAATGAAGAAGTAGGGCCAGATGCACCAGCAGCACCGGATGCCCCCCCTGTTGGCCCATCTGATGCACCAATAGAGGAACCAAAAAGAGAACAGCCAACTAAAAAAGGAATAGATAAACAAAAAATGGTTCCAGAGGCAGTTGTGTCAGATACAGAGCTTAATGCGATTATAGCGGTAAAGAAAAAGGTGTTGGAAGGTGCAACACCATCACAATTAACAATTAAAGAGCGCAAGTTGATTGTAAGATTCGATAGCCTTCCTGATAAGCAGAAAGTAACAGTAAGGGCTGCCCTGGATGGTGGAGCAGAGGCTGTGGTACTGCCAGATACAGAACAACCGGGCATGCCTCCAGATGAAGATCCAAAATCAACAGCTCCAAAAACACCCAAAAAAAGTAGAATCTTTTATGATGTTTCTGGGACTCCAATGTTTATACCAGAAAGAGTGGATAACAAACCAAAACAAGGTGTAGAGCTACCGAAGAAAGCAACTCCTATTGTGCCAGTAGAGACATCTAAAAGCCCAGAATTAGAAGATTTAACTGAATCTACTGATGAGGATCAAGATGATGCTTTAGCAAGCGGCAAGTCTTTGAAAGAAAATGTTGAAAAGTTGAATGCCAACGCTCGATACGGTGAGATAGGTGGAAATGGTTACTTTAAACATTTCATTGCAGGCCCTATAAGCTGGCTAGTGGAATCGATTTATGCGTTTGCTTGTAGGTTGTTTGGTTTTGACAAGCCATCTGATAATGAAGTTGTCAATCCTACTCCTAGTAGTGTAGAGGCTAATGCCAAAGTTAAAAGAAAACAAGCGGAGATCGGTCAATTTTTGGATAAATCTTCTGAGGAAGGATCAGCAAGCACTGCTAAAAAGCCACCGAATTTTGCTGGCGTTAGTAGTGTAAGCGGCATTGAAAGTGCTTTTGGTGAACAAATAAAAGATAGATTAGAGGCCTTAAAAAATAAACAGGCAACTAATAAAGAAGTAGAAGATAATTCTACTCCAGTTGAAGAAGAAGAATGGGATGCATAATTAATTAATATCACTCTATAGCAACTCTGAGTGATAAATTAAATTGCCACTCATTCTTAAAAAACCTTTCATCACAATTATGTGATGAAAGGTTTTTTGCTTTGTAAAAGTTAATTTACTGATCAAATATTTTTTAATAGACTTCTTTGAAAACTGGCTTTTTTTGGGATTAAAGATAGTAAAAAAGACGATTTTAAAAAATAAATGTAGTTTCCAAAGAAGTCTAACAAACTTAATAATAATTTTTTTAATTTTCTTGTTAACCGTTTAAAAAAAAATTCTAGGAAGGCTATTGATAACGATAAAGAAATGGTATATACTATAATATTTAATAGACAGATTTTAAAATAAGTTTTGAAAAGCGTCTATTATATTAAATTGTTACAGTTATAAAGAGGTGTTATGGATCCCCTTGGCAATCCCCTCAATAGAATAACGGCTTTATCTGATAATGGGGATGGGCCGGTAGAAGAACCAAAAAGCAAAATAAAAGCTATCGTCCTAATGCTTGAGAAACAACTCCCCCAAAAGGAATTGACTGGGAGAAAAATTGGCCAAATTGTACATCCCGACGTTGCTGCCTGCAATCCCACTTGCATAAATAAAATAACCAACAGTTCCACAATAGGAAAGGTTGTAAAGCAAGAATATCAACTTTATACTGATAGTGCACAAGGCTGGATTCAGAAATCAGAAAATGCCTGCCAAGCATTATTGAATAAATATAGCATCGATACACAAGCTCTACCTATTATTGTTACTAAATTATCAGAGCAACTAAAAGTTTTGCAAAGATTTGCCATCAATTTTGCTAATGTCAAAAATGTCGAGCAAGCTGAAAAAGAATTAAGCGCATATTACCCAGAGCAAGCTACATTTAATGTATTATTAAAAGAGAGCAACTCTGATTTAGCTTTACATGCAGAAGCTGCCTCAAAACTTGCCACTTTAAATGAAAGATATACTGATAAAATATTGCGCAAATTTAAAATTGGGACAAATTTGAGATACGAATTTGACAAACTGGATAAGGAATTGAAAGCAGCCTATACATTGGCGCAAATTCAGGCCGTGTTTGTCAAAGTTAATTTGTTGGATGCTACTATTGAACAACGGCTGTTGGGTAGCAACTTAGTCCTTTTACCCACAAACTCTATTTTATTATTTCTAATGCAACTATTTGGAATGTGTACAAACGATGCGCTTAAGCTTAATTGCAATGCCATTTTGGCTGGTACATATACACCGCAAAACACAGAATATGAGATTGTTAATTTTAAAACATTATTGCATAAAAATTTAGATAAACTAGATAGGCTCGATTTAGATGAGCATCAAAAAATTTTATATCGCAAACGACTTGATTTAATCTTTGAAACTATTGGAAACAATCCACATATTGCCGAGCAGCTATTTAATGATATGGCCTTGCGCGCAAAAGTTATTCAGCACTACCCTCTCAATCAAAGCGTACCTGTAATTGATCAGGCGGCTGATTTAGCAAACAAATTACAGCAGATTTGGCTCAAACCAAAAGCGTGGTCTAGTTGGGAAGATATCGTAGAAGGGGCTTCTCAGAGAAATTATATTGCTTATAGCCAACTGCTAAAAGAAAATAGAAATAGCATTTTTGCTTTAAGCTCCGATCTACCTCTCTGCTGGGCACATGTTAGAGAAACTATGTTGCAACGTTTTGCAATGCAAACAATTTATATTCCTCAATTTAACTCAATCGATATTAATGAAACAACCTATGTAGATTATATTGAAAAACAAAAAATGACTGATCAAGCTGGTCAACTGTTATTTACATGCAAGGTAATTTTAGAGGCTCTCCGAGATAAAATCGCCGCACAATGTCTCATCCCTTTAGAACAAATTATTAGTGCCACCCCACCATTAGTAGAAAAATTAGTTAGTGGACACTTAATACAAGTTCTAGAAATTTTAAATAGCAACGCTTTTGATACATACTTGCAAGCTTTAACACAAATAGTAAGCACTGAATATAGAAAAAATTTAGCGACTATCAATGAACAATTTTTAAAGCCTAATGCTGTTGAATTAGAGCAATTAAATGCCATTAAAGCAACTTTGGGTAGCAAAGGAGTCGATACTAACGTAATGATTGACGATGCAATGTTCACTATAATGCACAGAGATTTACAAAGTGCAGATTTAGAGCAATTTCCAATGGTGGGGATTCATTTGTTTGTTGATATAATTGAGCTGCTTGATAAATTGCAAATCGATATTGAACAGGCTTTAAAAGAGCAAATCGACCATATCGATCGATTAGAAGGGTGGACCAAATTGGCCTATTTTAGACCTGCTCCAGAAATTACCGATCCACAAATGCATAAATTAATGCAAATACAAGCTGCTCAAAAAGCTATTAAGACACTACATAATTTGATCAAGATTAAAATGTTGCGCTTTAGCACAGACATTGGCAAAACAAAAGTTATTTTGGAAAAATTACCATCAAAAGAGGCTATTAAAGAAGAAAAAAATAGACAAACGCTTATAGATGGTTTTATGAAGAGACTCAATCCATCTCCTCCACAAGCATTTCCCTTGACAACTATCTCACCGGCTCCTTCTCCTTTAGATCCGCCATTAGCTCCCCCACTAACCTCATTACTGACATTACCGCAAAATCCCAAAAGAAATGCTCTGCAAACTAAAAATACGCAAGGTCTAACACTTTCAGAACAAATTCAACAACTTAATGGCAACCTTCAAAAAAACATAAACAGAGCAAAACCTGTAAGGGTACCTGTTGAAAATAATAAAGATGATCCTTTAGCACATTTTAGACAAATTGTTAAAGAAAAAATAGAAGCCGTAAAAGTATTAGAAAGTGACGGCAAAGATGATGATGGTTGGGACGATTAAATAGACTTCTTTCAAAAAAAGCAATTTTAACAAATAAATGTAGTTTCAAAAGAAGTCTAATATTCAAGATTAATTCTTAATTCAAAAAGGTAAGACATGCAAGTAGAAAGAAGCACTAGTATGACAGGTGCTAATTTAAGATCACCTCTAAATCAAGGACAGGAAAATTTAAATCAGCAATTAGCCCAATTTCTTACTCAAAGAGCTGCTGATGGGGCCAATATCTCGAAACTACAAAACACGATTACTCCAATTAAAATAGAAAATAGTAGTCAACCTGACCCCGAATTACTTTCCCCCACAAATCGTAAAAAAATTTTTGAAAGATTAGCACAAAAAACAGAGGACAAACCGCCAATGCGCGAATCAAGGCAATATCGCTGGCAAGTCAATCCAATGCCACAAGCAGCAATGCCATCGAATATTTCGACTCCAAAAGCATCGCCTACCAGTCAAAATGCATCTAATGAAGAAAACGCACCAGCTTTAACTCCCACAGAAATGCGAACAAAATTAAAAGATTTATGGGGTAATGCTGGTCCAGCAGGAGCGCCAAAACCTGCCACCCCCTCTAAAACGAAAGACACTAGCAGCGAAAAGACAAAAAAAGATAAGGACAGCGATTATAAAAAAGAAACAATGGCACCACAAATCAGTCAACCTGATCCTGATAAAGAGGCATCTTTTTTAACTATTATATTAGCTCAGTGTGCCAAACTAATAAATAGCATTGTGGCCAAATTTTTTGAGTGGTTCAATGGCAACGATTCAGGAGAATCTTCAACACCCCCTCCTCCAGATGCACCACCGCTAACATTTAACATGCCGCTATCTATTACAACAAATTTTTCTGCACAGCCATTACGCCAAGATCGTGGAGCTGATTTTGCAGCTGCACTAGCAGCAAAAAAAGCCCAAGGATTGAATAAGGTGCAAAATAAATAAAAAAATTACATTAGACTATTATTATTTTCAAAAAGAGGGCTTTGCTTTGGAATTGCAGCTTGGCCAAAGCAAGCACTAATTTTAGGTTGTTGCTGTAAAGCAATGTAGTTGAATATAAAATCAGCTCTGGGCTGACGATCAATATAGTAAAAGTTTAATGTTTCTAAAAAAACTTCTCTTAGTACATCAAGCAAAACTTTAGCAGCCGCTTCTGGTTGTAGTGGATATTCTATGGGATTAGGGACCATGTAAGCTGTTTTACGCTTCATTCTATCCAATACTGAAAAACTCTTACGCTTCAACATTTCATTAATCAAAGGCCATAACTCTTCTCTAATGTCATACATACTAAGAGCACTATTCACAATATATGGATCAAAAAAATTTAATTCTAAATCTTTTATGCACTTAATGGGATCAGGAGCAACACTGGGCACAGCACATAGAGAACTAAAACACATTAGGCAGCCTAACAAACCTATTTTGCTCATATTCTCCTCACTTGAAAGCAAATTTTATTCTATACCTAATACTACTGAAATGTTTTGTAATTTTTGACTAAATTGTGCATCAAAAGTCACTCCCCAGCGACTATCAATATCTAAAGAGGCTAGTAATTTAGGGCCATTACAAAATTGAATCTGAATAGGATGACTACCTGCATGTTGTAAAAACAGTTTTTTTAACTGTAAAATATGACTAAATCGAGTTTGATTTGCATCTAATTTTACGGTGATTGATTTCATGATTTTCACCTCTTTAGGTTCAATTTGATTGACTTTAACTTGAGCTTTAGGATAGGAGGGTCGTTTTGAGTGTTGCTTGGCTTTATCATAAGCTTGATCACAGGCGGCTACCATCTCTTCATTAGCTTTAGTCAAATCATCTAACCAGCGACAATGCAATTGTAGATCATTTTCTTTTTTTTCAATCTCCAAGACTGCATATAATAATTGATTTTCATGCAATAAATGACTTTTTTGCTCATATAAATCAAACCAAATCGGCAACTCACGCCGATCTATACCATCACTAATGATTAAAACAGCAAATTTGCGCTGTGATTTGCTAGCCACTTTAATTTCTACTGCTTCGACAATAAAAGCCGTACGAAAAACCGTATCTTGATTCATCTGGTCAATTTGATTAAATGGCACACACGACAAACGTTGCAGAATAGCCTGATATTGATCCATGGGATGACCAGTCAGAAAAAAGCCTAACAGTTCTTTTTCACGCAATAACAGCTCTTGCCGAGAACTTTTTTGTGGCACTACAGGTGGCTCGCTAAATCTTTTATTTTCATCATCGCCTAATGCTGCAAATAATGATAAAAAGCCGTATGAATCATCTTTTTGCTGTTGTGCGACCGCTTTATGCAATGGTTCTATTGCTAAAACTAAGGCATCGCGCGACCAACCTGTGAAATCAAAACAACCTGCCCAAGCTAAATTTTCGATGACTTTTTTGCCTACTTTTTTACTATCGATTCGTTTGTAAAAATCATAAAAAGTTTTAAATAAACCATTTTTTTGCCGCTCTGAAATGATCGCCTGTACAGCCCCACTGCCTACCCCCTTAATACCAGTCATTGCAAAACGAATTCCTTGCGGCGTGGCTTGGAAAACTTCACCAGCTTCATTTACATCAGGGGGTAACATAGAGATGTTCATACTTTGACAAGGGCCAATAAACTTAGCTATTTTGCTTAAATCATCGCGATCACAAGTCATCAATGCTGCCATCCATTCACCAGGGAAATTAGCTTTTAAATAGGCAGTCACATAGGATAAATAACCATAGGCTGCTGCATGTGATTTATTAAAGCCGTACGAAGCAAATTTCTCCATTTTATCAAAAATGGCCATCGAAGTCTCTTCATCAATTTTATTTAGTAAAGCACCTTCACGAAATTTAGCCCGCTGCTGAGCCATTTGTTCTAGATCTTTTTTTCCCATAGCGCGACGCAATACATCACCCTCACCTAAAGAAAAATTAGCCAAAGTGCTTGCAATTTGCATCACCTGTTCTTGATAAATCATAATACCATAAGTTTCAGCTAAGATATCTTGCATCTCTGGGTGGTCATATTCAATCGGCTCAACACCATGTTTTCGATTAATGAATGAGGGAATCATATCCATGGGGCCTGGTCTGTACAATGCACCAACAGCAATCAATTCCTCAAAACAATCTAAATGTAGTTGACGTGCCAAGTCCTGCATTCCTCCTGATTCAAGCTGAAAAATACCTAAAGTTTTTCCCTGATTAAGTAAATCAAAAGTAGCTTGATCATCCAAAGGCAAATCTACCCAATCAATACTTTTTTGGTGATTAACCTCTATGGCATTTACACACATTTGAATAGCTGTTAAGGTCTTTAAACCCAAAAAGTCCACTTTAAGCATACCCACAGCTTCTACAGGTTTCATTGAGAATTGTGTTACCGGCATGTCAGAATCTTTGGCACTACAAATGGGAATCAGTTCTGTTAAAGGCAAAGCACTGATAATAATGCCCGCTGCATGAATGCCTGTATTGCGAATAGAGCCCTCTAGCGTACGGGCCAAATCAAGCAGGCGAGTTACCTCGGCATCTTCTTGGTAAAGGGCTTGTAAATCGCGATCTTTCTCTAAAGCTTGATCGATAGTAATATTCAGGTCGTCGGGCACAAGCTTAGTGATAGTATTAACCTTAGCTAGGGGGACACTTAAAATTCGCCCCACATCTTTGATGGCCATTTTGGCTTTCATGGTACCAAAAGTAATAATCTGTGCGACATTGTCACGTCCATACTTTTGAAGCGTATATGCAATGACCTCTTCGCGTCGGTGCATACAGATATCCACATCAATATCAGGATAAGAAATGCGCTCAGGATTAATAAAGCGCTCAAAGAACAAGTGCAAGTGTAGTGGTTCAATATCAGTCACGCCAATCAAATACAGTACTATCGATCCTACCCCAGAACCTCGCCCTGGACCCATGGCAATACCCTGCCGTTTAGCCCAGCTAATAAAATCCCAAACAATTAACAAATAATCACCCATACCTTTTGGAATGATTATACTCATTTCGTAATGCAAGCGCTCATTGACCATCTTGAGCGGATCTTCATTGGGAAAAACTTTTTTGATTTTGGCTAGTTTGTCATCTGTATAGCGCTTAGATATCCCTTCTTGACAAAGTTTCCACAAGAATTCTTCTATTGCTTGGGCATGTGCAACTTTATCGACAACGCCCTGCTCTAGATTTGGGGGTGAAAAAGCTGGATAATATTTATTTTTTAAATCAATGAACACCTGACATTTCTGTGCAATCAGCAAAGTATTTTCTAGGGCCTGTGGTTGATCAGCAAAAAGCTGTTCCATTTGATCAGCAGTTTTAAAGTAGTACTCGTGTGTTGGATAGGTGTGACGTTTAGGATTAGCTATGCGCCCTTTAGCATTACCGTAGGAATCTTTTTCTAAAATTTCACAAGGCTGACCTGTTTGAATATTTATTAAAATTTCATGAGCATGCCAATCATCTCGTTTAAGATAATGTATATCATTGGTCGCTACCAATGGTATACCGTGCTTTTGACTCAATAAGATTAATCTTTCATTGATTTTTTGCTGTTTTTTTACATACTCTTCATGTTGTTGCAGCAACCAAGCTTCTTGATGCAATCCATCGGCTTGGATTGCCTCAGGTGTCATAGCATGGCGCTGTAAATCTAGGTAGTAATTTTCCCCAAATAATTGCTGATAAAATAAACAACGTTGCGTGGCACTCTCTTCAGTACCGTGAATTATCTCATGGCCAAGTCGCGTGCCAATACTGCCATCTAAACAAATCAAGCCATCTTTATATTTCTCAAGCAATTCATCATCAATACGGGGATATTCATAGAATCCTTCTAAATAGGCCGCAGATGATAGTTTACATAACGCTCGATAACCATCTTGATTGTAAGCTAATAACGTTATTCTATGCGCATGACTAACACCAAAAATTCTACTCTTTTCAAAACGTGAAGTACGCGCTACATATATTTCACAGCCTAAAATTGACTTAATTTTAGCAGCGTTGCAAGCTTTATAAAAATCTACTGCACCAAACAGATTACCGTGATCAGTTAATGCCAAGGCAGGCATATTTTCGGCGACAGCTTTTTGTACCAATACCTCTAGTGAGGCAGAAGCATCGAGAATTGAATATTGTGAATGTACGCGCAAATGGACAAATTGCGCCATAATACCTGCGTTTTTAGTAACATTGCTTGTAAGTTAATATACAACAGATTGGGAAAATTAGATTATGTTCTAGCGACAGTTTTTGATGAATTTAAGACATGATGCTGTGCCTGAGGATTTTGCCTAGCACGCACGTCTGCAGCTGTAATTGACCATAGTGGTAAAAGTGCTATAGTTGAGATAACACAACACGACAGCATTGTCCAATAAAAACCATCCCATCCAAGCGTTTGGGTAATTGCTCCCAATGGATAACCAGCACAAGCGGCCCCTACGTAAGCAAAAAAGCCCACAAAACCTGTCGAAGTTGCTACCGCTCGTTTATGTGATAATTCAGCCGCCGCCAAGCCAATCATCATTTGCGGACCAAAAATAGAAAAACCGATTAAAAACATAAAAATCGAATCTAGCAACACATAGCCTGCTGGAATATACCAAAATAAAGCAATCGAAAGGAGCATCCCAATTGCAAAAATCACATTAATAGGACCTCTTTTAGCATTAAATAAATGGTCTGAAGACCACCCTGCTACTAAAATGCCAAAGAATCCGCCAACTTCAAATAAAGAAACACACCCATTTGCCCCAATGCTACTATATCCTTTTGACTCTACTAAAAATAAGGCTGTCCAATCATTTACACCAGTACGCACAGCATAAACAAAAAAATAGGCGGCTGCTAATAGCCACATATAGGGGTTTTGAAAAACATACAGTGTTAACAATTGGCGTGTAGTGAGATTGCTGTCACCTTCCGCCTCTATCTTATCCATGTGATCATTGCGGAATTTTTCAATAGGTGGCAATCCTAGCGACTGCGGCGTATCGCGCAAACGATTAATTAAAAAGAGGCCCACCAAAATACACAAAACACCAGGAACATACATAGCATAACGCCAACCAAAATATTCCAATGCCACGCCCGCTACCCAAGGAATGAGAAATCCGCCAACATTGTGCGACACGCTCCAAGTCGACCACCAGGAACCTCTTTCAGAGTGTGAGTACCACTGCGTTAACAAGCGGGCAGAAGCAGGCCAGCCAAATCCTTGAAACCAACCATTTAAACCCCAAAATATGGAAAAGAAGATAATAGATGAAGATAAGCCAAAACCGATATTACATATACCTGTGAATATCAAACCAAGAGCCATTAAATAACGAGGATTAGTGCGATCCGCAATTACGCCGCTGGCAAATTTACTCATACCGTAAGTAATTGATAATATGGTACCGAGTATACCTAATTGCCCTTTATCAAAACCTAAGTCCTGGATCAAGCCAGGCATTGCAAAAGTAAAGCTTTTACGCGTGAAATAATAAAAAGCGTAACCGATGAACATCGAATAGAGAATGCGGATACGCCAATATTTATATTCTTGACGTGCTTTTTCTTTGTTTTTTATTTCTGGAATATAAGGCGCTGGTTGCATGAATCCAAATAGTGTGCTCACATTTCTCCTTAAATCCCTAAAACATGTTATATCCAAGTTAATGACAAACTAACGTATCTATGACTAACAGTTTAGACTATTTTACTTTAAATCGCAACCGCAAAACTTGCAATACATAGTCAAAAACTCCAAAAAAATAGCCCTTCCTTTTTTAAGCTAAAAAAAATTAGCTATTTTTGAATCTATTTTTAGTATAGTTTGATTAAAAAAATACAAAGCTTTAAGATGCATGGGCACGCGGATTCATTAATAAAAAAATAGAGGCCTTTCCACCGAGCAATGATAGAATGAACGACAGCAATTTTGCCATGGTGAGGCTGACATTAAAAGTTTCCTCAGGATCAGAGATACACTTATTCAACAAACCAATTATTGTTATTGGAAGCACAGCTGCCAATGCTGATCTGACCCTTTCTGGTCCTACTATAAAGCCAATCCATCTTAAAATAATCAACCAAGACAAATCTTTGGTTTTGATTAACGAAGCCAATGATCCCTTTGCTACTGTTAATGATCAACCATTTGGCAAAAGTCACTTGCAGTCTGGCGATTTAATCAATATTGAACAAAATACTATTTTATTTGAGTTATTGCCCTCATCAGCAATTGGCCATAATCATGCTCTAAAAGAGATTAAAAATTTATTTTCAACAAATACTAGCCCCCCTGAAGAGCAAATCACTCTTAATCCCTTTATGCTTTCTTTTGAAGGAGAGGTAAATCCTTTAGAAAGCAACGAATGGCAAACTGTTTGCCTAGATAATTACGCTCAAATTCCACCAAACCCTAATGCTAATAGCACTTCTTCTTCCCTGTCAACAAATTCTGAAAATTCGCAAAACATAGCTGCCTTAAATGATATTGTCACAAACGATACCGGACAAAATGATACAACTATAGAGCGTAAGCATACTGTTAGCTTAAAAGATGACTATTTACGCTACCTTGAAGATGATAATCAAAATAATGAAAGTGTTTATAGCAATGCCACAGATCGGAGTCATCTCTATCAAGCTTGGAAATGGATTTTGGTGTTTATTTTTTCGCTACTGACCATTTCCGCTGCTTCTGGCACTATTATTTACTTTAGCGTGAGTGACAAAGCCGAGGCACAGGAAACAAAAATCGCACAAGCCATGGCTGATATTGCCATGGCGCTCATGCATGCTCAGATGGCAAATCTTATCCCCGAAAACCAAAACTGGTCAGACACCGATTTTTTAAAAACGAATTTGCTAACCATTTTAAACGACAATAAATCGCATGCTTTTCACATTGACGCGCAAAACCAATTTAGTTGCTGTCCATATAGTTTACGCATTTACACTAGTTGCGATTTAGCCCATTTTCTACTTATTGCACAACCAGCTCCCAGCTTATTGAATTGGTTAATACCAAAATCCATTGTAGCTGTGGATTCGCATTTAATGGAATTGCGCATTTTAAAAGACATACGTGCATTAAATCGTTTATTAATGAATCCAGATCCTCTTGATAATTTTAACGGCAAAGAAATTACTGCAACGATTAAGCAAGGCGAAGTGATGTCACTATCTACTCTTGCACGTGATTCGGGTCTGACAGATTTTGCTCCTCCAGAAAATATTGCTTGGATGCGCCCTGGCTCTGACAATTTTATTTACGCAGCACCACGTTATCATCGCATTAGCCAAACAGTTTTTCAAAAAATATTAGATTATAACACTTCATTACATGCTACAGATGAATATGTAGCCCCTATAGAGGAATTGGAGTGTTTTACACGCCATGATCAATTAGTTTTATATTGCGATAAGGGAGAGGAAGAAGCACAAAACTTAAGAAACATTTTCCGTACCTTGCTACCAAATAATAAAATGCTTTTTGGCTGCATTTCATTAACGCCAGCAGGTGAAATTGAGCGTGCCTTTTTGCTTAAGGACGAAGAAAGCGATCTACAAGGCAACTCTTCTGGCACACACACGCATCAAGAAAATTTTGCTATAACTAATGATGCTAAGCCTTCCTCTAGCATTGTGCAGACTAATAATTTAACACCAAATGATAACAGCAACACAAGTGATATTGCGCAGATTTCAGCTATTGAACAACACCCTGTTTATTTAAAGTTGCATGAAATCGTCCTGATGCGCAAGCAATCTTTGCAACCTCTAGCAGCCACACTCAATGAACTGATGCAACTTGATGTTGAAACACCATTAAATAATTTTACTGAAGCTTTTTCCGCGCAAGTTAATGATTATTTAACCGTAAGTTCTGCCTATGCACAATTATGGCACACAACACTATTAGATTTACGCAAACAATATGATAAGTTATCGACAGAAGAGTTTGAGCAAATTATTCAAAAAATACCATTTACTGCTTTTATGCTAGAAAATACCAAAACATTGTTACCGGACAACTCTGCGACAAAAGAGGTTGAAGATGGACAACATTATCAGACAATAGACTTAGGTGAAGAGACAGAGCTGCAAACTTCGAAAGAAGTCTAATGAAAGAAAAGAAAAAACCCTCATTGCAAGCAATGCAATGAGGGTTAAAACAACAGATTATGTTAATAATCCATACCACCTTGTGGCATTGCAGGGGCTGATTTTTCTTCTGGAATTTCTACCACAGTCGCTTCTGTAGTTAATAGCATTGAAGCTACTGATACTGCGTTTTCTAAGGCGCAGCGCACTACTTTAGTTGGATCTAAAATACCGGCAGCAATCATGTCTTCGAAAACTTCTGTCAGAGCATTGTAACCATAACTATAACCATGCTTACTTTCCATTTGCTCGACTTGTTGTAAAATGATAGCCCCTTCAAGACCTGCATTTTCAACAATTTGACGCAAGGGTGCGCTGAGGACACGTGCTAAAATACGTGCGCCTGTTTTTTCATCACCTTCCAAAGTTTGCACAAGTTTATTAACTATTGGAATACAACGCACTAATGCTGTACCGCCGCCAGGTAATATACCTTCTTCTACAGCAGCTGCTGTGGCTCTTTGCGCATCATCCACGCGATCTTTTTTCTCTTTCATTTCAAGCTCAGTAGCTGCACCCACATTGATGACAGCGACTCCACCTACTAATTTTGCTAAACGCTCTTGTAATTTTTCTTTATCATAGTCTGAAGTGCTTTCTTCAATTTGCCGTTTGATTTGCGCCGCACGTTCTGAAAGAGCTGTTTTTGCTCCAGCGCCTTCAACTAAAGTAGTCTCTTCTTTTGAAAGAACCGCTTTTTTTACCCGACCAAGTTGCTCAATGGTAGTATTTTCTAATTTATGACCAAGCTCTTCACTAATTAGCTCTCCACCAGTCAATATGGCAATATCTTGCAACATCGCTTTTCGGCGATCGCCAAATCCGGGAGCTTTCACGGCAGCTACTCTTAAACCTGCTCGTAGACGATTAACTACTAGTGTAGCTAAAGCTTCGCCATCAACATCTTCGGCGATAATTAAAAGTGGACGGCTTGTCTCTACAACTGCTTGCAAAATAGGCAAAATTTCCTTTATCGCACTAATTTTTTTCTCATAAATTAAGATATAAGTATCCTCGAGAATACATTCTTGCGATTCGGCATCGGTAATAAAATAAGAAGATAGATAACCGCGATCAAATTTCATCCCTTTGACCACATTTAATTCTGTTTCAAATCCTTTGCCCTCTTCTACTGTAATAGTACCATCACGTCCTACTTTTTCCATCGCTTGGGCTATTATTTCACCAATCTCTTTATCGTTATTAGCAGAAATAGTAGCTACTTGCGCAATTTCTTGACGATCGACAATTTTTTTACTTCTTTTCTCTAACTCCTCAATAATCACTTTTAGAGCTTTTACCATGCCTCGTTTTAGCATCAGAGGATTGGCTCCCGCCGCCACATTACGCAGACCTTCTGCATATATTGCTTCAGCTAAAACTGTTGCGGTAGTGGTGCCATCACCGGCTTTATCAGCAGTTTTGCTGGCCACTTCTTTTACCATTTGAGCGCCAATGTTTTCAAATTTATCTTCAAGATCAATCTCTTTAGCTACCGTGACACCATCTTTAGTGATGTGTGGTGATCCGAAAGATTTATCGATTAACACGTTGCGCCCTTTTGGACCCAAAGTCACCTTAACTGCATCAGTTAATGTACGCACGCCCTTCAGAATCTTTTGACGGGCTTCTTCTCTAAATTTAATTGTTTTTGCAGCCACTTAAAATCTCCTACTGAATTATTTTATCTTCTTTTACGGTTGGACAATGGCAATAATATCACCGGCGCGCAATACAACAAATTCTTCGTCATCAAGCAGTACTTCTTGACCTGAATATTTTTCCATTAAAATGATATCACCTTCGCGCACAGGCATAGGAATTAATGCAGCATCCTTATCTTTTTTTCCGGCTCCAATTGCCACCACTTCAGCTTGTTCTTGTTTTTTCTTAGCAGTATCAGGCAGAATGATTCCACCTTTTAATTTTTCTTCAGCAGCTAAGCGACGTACTAGCACACGATCGCCAAGAGGTTTGAATTTAGTAGAAATTTTGCTGTTTTGTGCTTGTGCCATAAATATCTCCTTTTTAATCATCTTTCGTTTAATTGAAATTATAGGCTTGGTTTAAGAGCTTGAAAGCTGAAACTGTACCTCAAGAGCTTTTTTTTAGCAATCATAATTAGCACTAACTAGCACTCATTGCTAACAAGCTATCTTCTACGTTTTGAAAAGAAGTCTATTGCCGTTCAATCTCCTCTAATATATTTTCCAATTCATCAAGTAGTCTTTCAAAAATTGTAATGGCAGACTTAACTGGCGCCGACGTAGTCATATCCACTCCCGCTTCTTTGAGCGATTCGATTGGATATTGACTAGACCCTTTTTTTAAAAAGTTTAAATATGCTGTTTGATCATTTATGTCGCCATGCACTACTTTTTCGGAAAGCGCTAATGCAGCGCTAATGCCAGTAGCATATTGGAAAACATAATAATCATAATAAAAATGAGGAATACGAGCCCATTCTACATCAATTTCATCGTCGATAATTGTGTTTGGACCAAAATAAAGTTGATTCAATTTACGATACTTTTCTTTTAAAAGTATTGGAGTAATGGGGATAGACTGCTCAGCCTGTTGATGAATGAATAGTTCAAATTCAGCAAACATTGTTTGACGAAATAAAGTGGCCCTAATATCTTCAATTTTTTGATTAATAAGGAAGAATTTTTCATGAGGATCTGTGCAACGCTCCAACATCAAACGCATTAATAAATCTTCATTAAAAGTCGAAGCTACTTCAGCTAAAAATATCGGGTAATCACTATAATGGTACGGTTGATGTTCTCTACTATATAAGCTATGCATACTATGTCCAGCTTCATGTGCTAGGGTGAATACATCGCGTAAAATATTTTTATAGTTCATCAAAATGTACGGAAAGCTATCATAGCAACCACTTGAGTAAGCCCCCGAGCGTTTATTTTGATTTTCATAACGATCTACCCAACGTTGTTCTTGCAGACCTTTGGCCAATAATTGTTGATACTCTGCTCCAAGCGGTGCTACAGATTCTATCACAAGAGCTTCGGCCTCTTGATATGGCATGCGAATATCGACAGCAGCCGTTAATGGCACATAAATATCATAGAGATGTTGTTCATCTAGTTTTAAAATGCGTTGACGTAATGACATATAGCGATGCAAAACAGGTAATCCATCATGTACGGCTTCAATTAAGGCATGATAAACCGCTGTATTAATACTATTGGGATACAAGGCGGCATCTAAACAGGAATTAAATTGACGCGCTCGTGCATTAAATAAATGTGCTTGTACCTGCCCGTTCAATAGCTCGCATAAAGTATTTTCATATTCTGCAAATTTACGATGATATTTGATAAAACTATCTTTACGCAATGTACGATCTTGATCGCGTATATACATACCAAACTTGCCATGTGTTAGGTCGTGAGACAAATCTTTACTGTCCACTACAGATTCAAATTTAAAATCAGCATCATTAATAGAGCTAAAAGCTTTATGGGCAGTTTGCAAAGATTGTGCTGCTAGTGCTAATAATTTTTCTTGTTCTGGTGGTAATGTATGAGCTTTTAAACGAATTATTTTTTCAATATAAAAATGGTAATCTTTTAGAATAGGTGCCTGTAATAATTCATCTAAGGAACTTGTTGGCAGAGCTAGCAACGCTGGTTGAAACCAAGCTGATTCTTGTGCGAAAGCGTGCAAATAGGAAAGGATTCTTTCATGTGCATTTTTAAATTTTGTATCGACAATGTTTTCATCATGACGTAAGTGTGCGTAGGTATACGCTTTAACAAGTTTTCGTTCGATGTTTAGTAAGAGATCCAATGCTTTTTTTACATTTTCAGGTTTGCTCAAGTCATGTACGCTCGAAGCTAGGCTTGGCCAGTACTTACCCTGTTGAGTACTTTCTAATAGACCTTTAAAATCGTTTTCCCAATCGTTTAAAGATTGATAAAAATTTTCCACGTCCCAGCGATTTTCAATAGGCACCTCTGCACGAACAATCATGTGGCTCTCCAATTAAGTAACCTGAATTTTAATTTAACGAAATTAGTTGGTGTGTTTAAAATAAAAAAGATTAGACTTTTGTCGTAAAGAAGTCTATTAAAAAATTTTCACTCTTCAACTAAAATCACTTTATCCAATACAGCTTGTGTACAGAAAAGTGGCACTTGATTATTAGTAAGAGCCAAAATTAAACAGTCACTAGGTCGTGCATCAATTTCAATAATGTGTCGCAAACCATTCATTTGATGTTCAAGAAACATACGGGCATAATAAATAGTATCCTGCACATCGTTGATCACAACCTGAATAATGCGCATCTCTATACTATCAAAAATTCTATACATCAACTCATGCGTATTAGGGCGCACACCGGGGGTCTTGGTGAGGCAGGCCTGTAGAACTTTTCCAATACGCGGATCAGTGTAAATAGCAAAGCGTTTTTCTTGCGCCATTAATATTACTACAGTATAGGCGCGCGTTTGCATTATCTTATCAAAAGATAATTGGATAAATTGCGAACTCACAAAGATCTCCCGGTGTGTAAAGGCAAAATTTAATCAGCTATCTTTGGAAACAAAAAAAACGTCAAATAATCATTTTAACTAGCGAATAAAGTCCCCCAAATAAAGTTCCAAAAAGAGCTCTATTTATTTGTAGCAAAAATAGAACAAAAAAGATACAATCAAATTTTAACCGGGGACCTCTTAGAATCACACAGTCTGAACCAGGTCAGGACAGGAATGTAGCAGCCTTAAGGATGATGGTGATGCTTAGAGACAATCTCCGGTTTTTTATTTTTCACTTAAATCCTTAGGCACTAAAGCTATTATGCGAGCAGGTGCTTCTGTGCCAGCAGCCGTTTTAATAGGTAATATAAAAATATAGCTGCCATAAGCAGGTAATGTTTTTAAATTGGCCGCATTTTCGACAATATACTTACCTTGCCCAAGCAAACTTTCATGGACAAAAAAACCATCTGTAGGACGATCAGGCGAAAGTGTGTCAATTCCCAGTCCCACAATGTGTCGCTCTAAAAGAAATTTGGCAGCACAGGCCGATACCGAAGGAAAAATATGATTATTGCGATACTTAGCCGCATCGTGCCAATAGCGCTCCCAACCTGTACGTATCATCACAAATTGACCTGCCTTGATTTGCCCATATTTTTTTTCATAATTTTCAATATCAACTACTGAAACACTGTAACCTTCATCTGCAAACTCAGAGACGTCAATTAAAGCACAAGGTGCTATTAAATCATGTAATTGCAATTGATCAATAGTAATGCCATCTTGGATGCAGTGAGCAGGGGCATCAATGTGTGTCCCCATCCCCGCTCCCATTTTAATTTGTTGCACTCTAAATTTTACATCAGCGGCATAATCAGCATAATCTAATTTTATTTCGTGACGAAATCCGCAACTGCCACTCCAGGAAGGAATGCCTTCATGCAAAGTATGGGTGAGATCTAATAGCATATATCGCTCAAATAAATGTGCAAGATTACAATCATTGACTTTCACAAGGTTAACGTCATGATAATAATTAATTATAAACTGCCACAATAAGGCTGAACAATTTTCTTTCCGCAAAGTTTTTGGATCGATCCAAGTTTCTATTAATGTTGGCTTTTCCTTATCATCTAAGCTCAGGCCATCTACTTTGTAGATCATACCAATTTGATAAAACGTATAACCTTTATTCATCCCCTCATCAGGTACTTTGACTAAAGCCGTTAAATTTGTGATTAATTGCAGAGATTCAAATTGCATGGCTACTTCTTCGATAAATTCACGACGCAACGCACCTTCCGCTGTCTCCCCAAACTCTATTCCACCACCAGGGAAATCGAATTTGCCTTTATAGGGACCATTTTCTTGTGTAATTAACAAAATTTTTTCATCTTGCATAACAGCGCCATACACACCCAACCTACTAAATTCTCGTGGCTGGCATGGATTCTCTAAAATTTTGACAGAATCTTCTTTTTTCATAATAAAAATGAATTCAGGTTAATATATTATGGGGCCTATGCATAAACAATAGACTTATGCATAATTTGAATAAACGCTATTCAAATTATGCATAAGGTGAGAGTATATAAGAAGTCTAATATAGAAATTTGAGTTAGCACTATGTCACACGATAGAAAATTTCAATGGCTCTTACTTTCGCTTATCTTAGTAGCGATTTTTGAGATTTTATCATTATCTGGTTGGCAATTGCCGCCCATAATAGCTATCCCACTATTTTTGAGCATAGTCGTTTTAATTGGTCATCAAACTTTGCGCGAAGGATTTCAAGCTCTCTTTGAGCTGAATTTTAAAAGTATTAATTTTCTGATGACTATTGCTGTCATGGGAGCTTTTTATTTAGAAAAGTATGAAGAAGCAGCCGTGGTAATAGTGTTGTATAACTTGGCTGAAAAACTAGAAGATTTTGGTATTCAAAAAAGTAAGGCTTCGTTAAATAGTTTAGTTGAAAAAATACCAAAAAATGCTTTTATTAAAGGGCGCGATACCCCTATCCCTATTGAACAGGTGCAAATCAATGATGTTTTGGTTATTAAACCTGGCGAAATTATTCCAATTGATGGAGAAGTGATTTTTGGATTTACAGCTGTTGATGAGTCTTCGATCAGCGGTGAGCCCATTGCTAAAGATAAAATGGTGGGCAATAATGTCTTTGCAGGTACTCTAAACAAGCAAGGTTATATTGAAGTAAAAGCTACCAAGCTGGCCAATGCCAGTACGTTGGCTAAAATTCAAGAAATCACTATGCGTGCTTTTGAAGAAAAAGCACTCATCCACACTTTTATTGAGACTTTTTCTTCATACTATACACCCGCAGTTGTTTTGAGTGCTTTTTTGGCAATGATTTTGCCCATATACTTTTTTTCGTCCCCTTTTGATCAAAGTTTTGCCAATGCCCTAACTCTATTAGTGATTGCGTGTCCATGTGCTTTAGTAATATCAACCCCTGTTTCAATTTATTCAGCTTTAGGACAGGCTGCAAATAAAGGGATTTGGATTAAAGTTAGTCGTTGTTTGGAAGCAATTGGAAAAATTAAAGCAATTGCTCTTGATAAAACTAGAACATTGACCTTTGGCAATCCAGTTGTTACTAATGTGATTGCTTTTGGAATCAACACCAAAGAACATTTACTTAGCTGCGCGGCCGGTATTGAATTGCATTCCGAACATCCTTTGGCAAAAAGTATTGTGCAAGCAGCTAAAGAAGAAAAATATACACCACACTTGATAAAAAATTTCCAAATTAAAATTGGCAAAGGTGCGCAAGCCGATTGTCTGGTATGCGAAGATCAACATCATTGCATAGGGAAATTAGCTTTTATCTTAGAAGAGCACACCGTTCCACAAGATGTAATCGATAAAATAGAAACACTGCAAAAAGAAGGTAAGACAGTTATTGTGGTGTGTACCCACAAAGAGGTCGAAGGATTATTAGGACTTTTAGATGAGGTCCGCCCTGAAAGCAGGCAAGCCGTTACTGATATTAAGAATCTGGGCATTATGCCCGTTATGCTTACTGGTGATAATGCTACATCAGCTGCCGCCATTGCTAATGTAGTTGGTATTGATGATGTAAGAGCCAATTTGTTACCTGAAGACAAAGCTATGGCCATTAAAGAACTTTTAAATCAATATCATAGCGTCGCCATGGTAGGAGATGGTATTAATGATGCTCCGGCGCTGGCTTTGGCAACAGCTGGAATAACCATGAGTGAATTTGGTAATGATACTGCCATTGAAGCCGCTGATATTGTGATCATGAGCGATTATCTTATAAAATTACCCCAATTAATTAAATTAGGGAGAAAAACACTACAAACAATTCGTTTTAACATTACTTTAGCAATATTGATTAAATTTATCTTTATCAGCCTGGCCTTGTTTGGAATGAGTAATCTAGCCTTAGCTATTTTTGCCGACGTCGGTGTCACTGTCATTGTCATTTTAAACAGTTTGCGCTTGTCAAAGGGTTAACGGTTAATAACTCACCTTACGCATAAAGGTGAGTTATTAACCACAAACGACAAGATAGATAAATTTTATCCCTGATTGCGCCCAATCAGGGATGTTTACCTGGGCCCTAAATTTTAGGTTTGTCTTTGATAAACCACAAATCTCTGCGCAAAAGTCTCGGCAATTTCTTTTATGCCGTTTAGCAGCCGTTCTTTAAAGTCTGCATTAGGTCCAATAATTAAAGTATGTTTCTCCCAAGTTATCGCTTGAAAAAACATACCTTCCTCAAATTGAATGCGATCAAGCTTTACCGATTCAAACAACCTTCCTTCGCAGGAAGCAGCATAACCTTTATCGCCTAAGCCATAAATTAGAATCTCCAAATTAAAAGATGGCAAAGAAGGCGCTCCGCTAGCTACCATGGTTTGTGGATTAATACCATTATTTCTGAAAACATTTTCGATTACCTTTTTAACATCTGCCTCATTTATAGCTAAGCTAAGAGAGGCTGATTGCAAGATCGATACACTAATGCCAATATTTTTACTCAGATTGAATAAATGATCACTACCTTGCCAGCCTCCATTGCGCATAACAAGAACGCCGGGATGAAAATATGTAGCTTGCACAGCAGATAGTGGCGGTGGCGCCAGTATTGGTGGCAATGATTCTTTAGTAGGAGTTGTTTTACCTGGTATTGTGCGCTGTAATGGTGCTGTTGATGTACTGTTCATAGAACCACCACCCATAGATGAACCAGAGCCACCTCCTCCCCCAACCATCGCACTAAAACAGTAGTTCGTACAACATATAGCAAAACAACATATAGCTAAACTGATTTTCATTGTGCACCTCCACTTAAATACTCATGCTATGCAGAATTTTATTTCTGGCATGCCAAGTTGATTATAAACCTGAGTTTTACAAAAAAAATAATTCTTAAACAAAAGATTTTTAAATTATTAAATATATAAAAGTGATAGTGGCGGCTGATCGACAAGCTCTTGTGGACCAGCAAATTGCATCGGCCCCGGATAGCAATAACTATCCTCTAATTTCCATCTCTTGCTCTGCAATGTAAAATGTTTAAACAAAGGGCCACGCAAGTCTACCAAAGCTTTGGAAATGACTGCTTTAGTTTTATTATTGCGCATCTCAACATGAAATAAGCTAGTTAAAGGAATACCCAAGAGTTGCCACTGCTCAACATCCTGTTTTAAATTTTTTATACTACACATATAACCATTTGCCTTATCTCTAATCAGTAAAGCCGCAATATATCCTAATGTTGTGCAATAATTACAATCAAAATTACTAGGCAATGCTGCCCGACCTTCGTAACCGCAGAAATAAGTTTGGGCATTAAATTGACCACAATACGCCCCTTTTTTGCTGCGCCGCTCCAATTCACTAGTTACTAAATCCACTAGTAACCGCTCAGTTTCAATTTTAGATACTTGAATGTTGCCATGTGGATCACGATCAAGTAACAATTGCCGTTGTATATCAAGCGGTAAACTATTGTAACAATGTGCCGATTCAGCCCCCAGTTCGCCTTTTAATTGCTCAATATCTTTTTGACCGGAGCTAAGCAATTTATTAATTTCTTTGATCATAACTAGGCATTCTGGAATAAATTCAAGTAATCCTTCGGGGATCAATATTACACCGTAATTTTTGGACAGCTCTGCTCTCTGACAGATCAGATCGCAAATTGTGTTTGTAATATCCATGAGGCTTAGCTTTAAGTGACTAACCTCCTCACCAATTAAAGCTAAATTAATTTGTGTTTTTAAAGCGCACTCTAAAGTTACGTGTGAAGCCGTACGGCCCATCATTTTAACAAAAAAATAGTATTTTTTCTGTGACAAAGCATCGCGTGCTATATTGCCGATAGTCTCAGCATATACCTTACAAGCTGTGTCAAAACCAAATGATATGTCAAGATATTCATTTTTTAAATCACCATCGATTGTTTTAGGAACACCGACAATCGTTTTTGCTAGTTTGCGTTGAGCACAGAATTCTGCCAAATACGCTGCATTGGTATTAGAATCATCACCACCTATAATTACAAGGCCATCTAAATCATTTTGCACTAAGGTTTGTGCAGCTGATTCTGTTTGTGCAAGACTATCTATTTTAGTACGGCCCGTACCCAAAAGATCAAAACCACCTTGATTACGGAAGGAGTTAATAATTTGCGCATTCAAGGTCATAGCCTGATTGTTTATTACCCCACCCAAGCCACCTTTAAATCCAATTAATTGCGAATCTTTATGTATGCTTTGTAAAGCATCCCATAAACCTGCAATAACATTATGTCCACCTGCCGCTGGCCCTCCAGATAACACCACTCCGATTTTTAGAGCTTTTGTAGCACAAGCTTTGGTAGCTTGATCTAGACTTAAAAGCTGTCCATTGCAAATATTAGGAAATATTTCACAGATTTCAAAAGGATCCTTTTTTTCAAGTTTATGTCTACTCAACGTAATGGCTTGTAACTCATGCAGCACAGAAGGTATTTTAGCTAAATAATTCAATCTATGACTTTGCAGCGCATTAGTGACAAACATAAAATTCCTTTTATAAAGTTTGTTGATACCATTGCTTTGTTTCTTTGAGAATTGTGAGTTGATCAGCACTATCTGAAAAATCATGATCGCTATTTGGCAGTCTAATGAAATGACTTTGCCCTATTCCTGCCCGTACATTTTCAAAATCTTTGGCATGCTCAATATGGACAACCTGGTCCAAAGCGCCATGAATATGCAGTAGTGGAATGTGTTGCAATTCTTTAAGTTCATTATCCAATTGCAAACTAAAAAATTGCTTTAAAAATTCTAGATTGGGAATATTGGCTGGTAAATTTTTTAAAAGTGCTTGATTAGCAGCATTTATTTGCGGCTCGCCTTGTAGTGATTTTGATTTCATAGCATTCCACAATTTCTGCCATGGATCACTTTTAAAAACAGGCGCCCATAATGCCAAACTTTTAATATGCTGATGGCGACGGGCCGCTAATACAGCAATAGCCCCACCCAAAGAACGACCCAAGATACCGATGCGATTAGCATCGATTAACGGATCATTAGCCAAAAAATCTAAGCAAGATAATGTATCGTTAATTTTTCCTTCCAATGTAATATCACTAAATTCTCCTTCACTATCACCAGAGCCGCGATAATCAAAGCGCAATACTGCGATACCAGCTTGAGCTAATTGTTTGCCTAAAGATACGAATAAACGAAACTTACCACACTTATTTCCCGCAAATCCAGGACAAATCAAAACTACTGGCACTGGGTGCTCGCAAAGCGGTCGATGCAAAATTCCAAAAATCTTTTCTCCTTGATACTTTAGTGTGATCGCTTCGCGATTTTCTACAACTGAAGTTGTCGCGATTTGTTGTTCAATAGGTGCCATGAATTGATCCTAAAACTTGTTAACTGTCTATATTTAGTCTGTTTTATTAACCATAGATATTCTACCTTACTTAGTCTTAGAGTAAAACGAAAAGCCTAACAAAATTATCTCATAAAACAAAAGAGAAAAAATTGTACAAGAATTAGCTCTTGCTATTACATTTAATGAAAGAAAAAATTTTTAAACATCTTAAGCTGCTTTCGTCTTCAAATGATTCAATAAGAAGATGACTGTCTGATAATAAAAGTAGGGCAATATAATGCATTTTCCAAAGACCGTTTTTTTGATTATTGCAATATCTCAGGTTTTAAGCAATACTTGTGCAGCAGAAGAAATCAATCTTTTGAAACAAGAATATTATCTGCAAACTGAAGATAATACATTAGCTGAATGTGCCGCAAGCTCACACCCTCCTCATATTTCTGAGCATATTCATAAAGTTATTGAACCACATCTAATGCCAAGCAATCATCCGATGAAAGCATCATTGGATGAAATTTTTGCCTCTGGACGTGTAACAAAAGATAAGTCTACTTTTTTAGATGCCGGCTTTCGTATCATCGCTAGTGGTCCTCGCTCATTTATTTATGTGGCAAAACACACTCTTTTACCAAAACATCTCGTAAAAGTATATTTTGATAATATATTAGAGAAAAAATGGAATCGCGAAAGTTGGCGCTGGTTAGTTAAAAGATGCCAAGGGGCTAAAAAAATTCAACGAATCATAAATAATTACAAAATTAAATACTTCACAGTGGCCAAAAAATGGATGTATTATTTGCCCTATGATGAAAAACTAGCCAATAATGAAAATAGACAAGAACACCTTGCCATCCTTTGCGTTACTGACATGCAGCTTGCATCGCAAAAACAAAATCTCAGAGCATGGAAAGAAAAGATTACGAGAGCCCATTTAGATGAATTGTATATCATCATTACTAAAGCTAATGGATCGAGTTATCGTCCTGATAACATTGCCTACACCAAGAATGGCAATTTTGCCTTTATTGATACTGAATATCCAAACTGCAAACCAGACTATGATAGTATCCGCGCCCACTTAAATCCGGATATGCAAAGCTATTGGGATGCGCTGGTGCAAAACGCCATGATTGCTAAAATAAAGTGATTTATTATAATCTCTGGCATAGTTATTTTGCCAGAGATTCATACTCGATTAATTGTGGGCTGAGATGATAGGATGTTCAATTCCTTCTTCAGAAAACTTTTTCCAAATTGTCAATAACACATCATTTTGCATGTCCATCTTACCCACCGCTAAATTATCTACCCAGAATTGCAACAAAAATTGAGCCCCATTATCGGTAAATTTTTCAAGATAGGTTGAAGGGGCAAAACTTTTTGAGCAATAAGGATGTGACTGAGCTGCCTCTATAATAATTTGCTTAGCTCTCTCAAGATTTGATTGAAAAGAAACTTTGATGCGCAAATCGCTACGTGCCTTGCTATCGCGCGCTGTCCAATCTATCACCGTTTTAGTTAATAATTCTTCATTAGGAACCAAAAGCTCTTTACCATCCCCCATATCTATTATAGCAGCCCGTGCTCCTAAGTGTCTGATCCAACCAGGATTGCCACTTCCATAGATTTCAATAAAATGACCAACTTTAATTTTTTGTTCAAATAAAATTATAACACTACTAATAAAATTGGCTGCTATTTTCTGCAAGCCTAAACCAATACCTATACCAACTGCGCCACCTAGTAGTGTTAAAGATTTTAAATCCACTCCCACTAAATCAAGGCTGACTAATGCAACTACAGTATAAAAAATAATCCTAAAAAGATTTTGCATCAAATCGCGTACTTCGGGAGTGATTTTTTTATTATTATCTAAAAACGAATGCACACTATCAGTCACTATGCGAGCAAACCATAATAAACAAGTTGCGATAAGCAATATTTTAAGAATTAAGAAAATAGAAAGTTGCATAACACCTAGATTCAAACTCAGTGCATTTAGATAATCAATTACTGGATCGGAAACACCAAGTGTCCATAGTATTAAAAAAGGTATCAGTGTGCAACACAAGACACTACGGACAAAGGCATCTGGAATAACATGAATGGCCAGAATCCATAAAAACCAAACAATCGTAGCATGGAATCCGAAGTGATAGACTTCTAAATTATGAGTAAATTTACTACTAATGCTCATGGCAATAGAGATGCAAAAAAAAGCCAACATTGGTGCTGCAAATGATATAATCATAGAGATTATAAAAGATAATACACCTGTCTTTTTCTCAATATTAGTATTCACATTATAATAATGTTTCAACCACCTTTGAAATAAATAAGAAGCAAAAATAATACCAAGCAATACCCCAATCTCAATAAAAGTAACTCGATTATGTATTTTTAACCACAAATGAGAAAAATATGCCGAAAAGGAATCAAAGTGAATTTCATGCCCTGGTACCATACTGCGCTCCTACTTGAAAGTTAAAAGTATCATTATAAAGCCAACTCACAACTTTTTCCAGTTAAAATTAGTCTTAGTGCAAAAAATTGCTTAATTAGTTTTATTATCTAGAAATTAAATTTATTGATTATAATTTGCTAATTGTATTTAATATGCATTTTATATTAAATAAAAATCAAATTTTTATTTATTTAAATTTGAGTTTTTATTATTTTTTGTTTTAAAATTAAATCATAACAACTAGATTATTTAAATAATAATATGTTTTTATGAGGTTATATGCAAATTAAACCATCTTTGTCAACTTCAAATCAGATAGAGCAAGAAAAACAGTTACAGGAAACGACAGATGAGCAAAAAAAAATTCACACTGAGGGTCTAAAGAAATTTACTTGGACTCGTTTGCTTTCATCAGCCCTATTTTCAGCAGAAATATTATCCGCCGTCCGTGTAGTAAAAAAAATATTAAAGACCGCTGTTTTATTGCTATTTAAAGAAAAAAGTTATTCCAAATCATTTAATCGAAAATTAAGAGATGTACGAACACTACATGCTGCCGCTGGGATAGCCACTGCTTATGCCAAACATGTAATGAAAAACGACACTTTGCTTGTCTCAACTCGCAACGTGGGGCAATTGGAAACTTTGAATAATCAGGATGACTTAGAACAAGCGCGATTGATTGGGAAAAAGTTAAAAGAGGCCACCCCTGAAGAATTCTTAGTATTAACTGGCAAAGAGAAAAAATTATGTAGTCCTCGCATGCTTGATCGTATTGCCAACGAAGAGTATTCAACCACATTAAGTGAGGGAGTTTGTTTAGCCACAACATTTGACTTTGCGCAACGCTTCATAGCAGGTGGAAGAAAAATTGCAGACTTAGTAAATATTGCCAAAATTTATCAAGAAGGGGTCCCTGCCGAAGTTACAGGGCACCATGCTGTGTATAGTGGTGCTCTAGAAGTGCAAGCACATGAGGACAATGTTATTAATTTATTTCACATTATCATCGGCAAATATCCAAATTTGGACGATCAGAATATCGCCAAAGGTATTCAAACTATTATTGAGAACGCTAAAAATATTCTAAGCAATTTACAAAAAAATCAGATTACTCGGCAAATAGATGATCTTGCACAAAAATTGCCACAAATTACAGATGAAAAAATAAAAAAACAAATTCAAGGACATATTAGGAAATTAACGCAACGATTAGATAATATTAAATTACCTACTGAAGATCCCTTTAGGTTGCTTGATCTCTGCCTTCGTAACACACAAGACGCCGAAAATTTACTAGAAAATGTACCTATTGAGATTAAATCACAAATGAAAGAATTTTTAGATAAATATAAAGATTTACCCATTACTGAAAAAAACTTATTAGAAAAAGATGTGGAAAATGACCAATCAGCCTATATGCTTGGCCACCTAATGGGTGCTAAAATTGATAATGCTGGTACACACGAGGCTAGAAGGATGATAGGTCCTTATACCGGCTATGCAAGTAGCATCGATCATTTAGCTAATTTTGATAGCCTTAGCGATGGTGTTTATCGCCCAACCTTTAGTGCCGGCACCGAGCAACATACCATTTTATATATTAAACAAGATGGCCAAGGCTTTTTTTTTGATCCTTATATAGGATTAATTGAATGTAATGGCAATCATACCAACACTTTTTTAAAGCTGTTATCTATGTATCCTCCCCCCCAAGTGCCCAAAGAGCAAAGACTAGACAATGAAGATGAAGATTTCCCGAATTATCGGGTTTCACTTAATAAAATAGCTTCAGAGGATAAAATAGCTTCACAGGTTTGAGCTGCCTGTGATACTTCATCAAAATAATAAACTGATTGTGGCTTCAATGTATTAGCAAAAACATTACAGAACTCTTTCCCCAATGCAATTGCTGCTACCTCGCGCAAGGAAACTAACATATCAATCAGCGGTGTCCCTGACGCATCAGATTCAATATGTATTAATAAAATATTTTCTTTAGAGGCTTGACGTAGTGCCAAAAGAAGAGCGTGGTTAACTGTGCAATCTTCTTTTAAGATCATTAAATTGAAATTTTTACCATGCAAACTGGCTTGCAGAATAAAAAGATCTTTTACATGAAATATCTTATCAAGTAAGTGGCTATCACACAAACGTACAGCTAAATCAATCATATTTACGCGGGCACAACCAACAGTTTCAATAGCAATACCAGCGGCGGCATTACAGAGCACTACCCCTTCTTGTGGTGAAAGCTTATTAGCCAAAGCATAAGCAAACATTGCAAGGACAGTGTCTCCGGCCCCAGTCACATCTTTGACATCTTTTACATTGGTTTGAAAGTCTTCACGCTGACCGTTAGCATGAAAAAGTGAAATACCACTTTCAGAGCGAGTGATCATTACTAAGCTAGCATTTGTCTGCTTAAATAATTGTGCCGCCACTAATTCTAGCGAACTGTGTGGTGCTAAATTAGCAGCCGCATAGGCTTCTGATAAATTTGGTTTAATGATGGTAGTACCTTCATATCTCTTAAAATCAGATCCTTTAGGATCAGTAATAATTGGTATATCAAAACTTAAGGCTTTTTTAATTACAGCTTGGAGTAAACTTGGTGAAAAAAAACCCTTACCATAATCAGAAATGGCAACCATTGTCACATCTTGAAGCGCTACGTCGAGGGAGTCGATAATTTCCTGTTCAAGTTCTGGACTTAAACTCGAAAATTCTTCACGATCAATGCGTACTATTTGTTGATGATCGGCAATAACCCTATTTTTAATTGGCGTTGCATATCCCTGTTGCACCACCAATCCACTAACATCTATATTTTCGCTAATTAAATAACGCTCTAGAAATTCACCTGCCCAATCCTGACCAACGCGACCAAAAAAAGTGACATGGGCGCCCAATGATATTAAATTGAGTGCTACGTTACCGGCTCCACCAGGACGGTGTTCTTCTTGTTTTACATTGATAATAACCACAGGAGCTTCTGGAGAAACGCGCCGCGTTTGCCCATGTGTATATGTATCTAATAAAATATCGCCAATCACTAAAATCTTGACTGCCTGGAGACGACCTACCAGGTCAATTAAATTTACCATACCTTTCCTGCCAATAAATAGTCTTGCACATATTCGCGCACCGCTTCTTTAAAATCCATACACTGCACTTGTCCTCGCAAAGCCGCGCTTGTATTGAGCATATCCGCACAACTATAATTTTGATATTTTTTTGGATCAACCTTCATTTCTACATATTCAATTTTAGTCTCTTGTCCTAAGGCAGCAAAGACCGCTTCTGCTAATTGGTTCCAACTTGTGGCATAACCACTGCCAATATTAAATAAGCCCCCATTTGTGTTATCTAAAAAGGCACAAGTCATGCGCACTGCATCTTTGACGTAAATAAAGTCTCTTTTTTGCTCTCCATCTGCATAGTGCTCTGGATCATTGGACCTGAATAGTTCGACTTTGCCATTTTTTAAAATAGCAGGCACCATGCGCATAATAGCCGATGACATTTGACCTTTGTGATATTCATTAGGACCAAATACGTTAAAATATTTTAATCCAATTAATTGATGCAAGACACCTTGACTCAAAACCCACAAATCAAAGGAATGTTTAGAAAAACCGTATATATTAAGTGGTTGCAGATATAATAAATTAGATAAATCAGAATTAAAACCTTGTTCACCATTGCCATAAGTAGCTGCAGAAGAAGCATAGATAAAACGAATTTGATTCTTAAGGGCAAATTCTGCCAAACGGATACTATAGCGATAATTATTCTCAAATAAGTAGCTTGCATCTACTTCTTGCGTATTTGAGCAAGCTCCTAAATGAATGATAGCTTTAATTTCAGAACCCTTACTCTCAAGCCACTCCATTAACTTTGCTTTTGGTATAAACTCAATGTAACGCTTACCTAGTAAATTACGCCATTTCTCAGAGCATCCTAATTCATCGACAATTATTAAATGATTTTCACCATTATTGTTAAGGTAGCGAAGTACACCTGAGCCAATGAAACCAGCCCCTCCTGTTATGACGATCAGCCCTTGACGTGCCATATAATTTCCTTTCTATTAGAAGTTGGCGTTAGCATTAAACCACTCTTTGGCACTGCGATTGGTAAAAGAGCATGAGAAAATTTTTGTATTGGGGGCGGTTGGCACAGCCTCAGCACCAAAACAAAAAAGAGCTGATCCTGAACCACACATTAGTACTTGATAAGACTGTGTTTGTAATTGTCGCTTCAATACTTCCAATTCTGGGCAAATTTCAAAAGATGGTCGTTCTAGGTCATTAAATAGTGGCATTTCTCCAGATAAAATAGTAGATACGGGGATTGCCTTCATAGATTCACGCGACGTTGCTTTAAGTTGTCGATAAACTTGAGGCGTGGACAAACCAAATGTTGGTTTGACGATCCACAATCGACGTTTTGGCAAAGGATTTAAATTTTCAATCAACTCACCTCTTCCTGTACAATAAGCTGTCCCAAGCGATAAAAAAAATGGTACGTCAGAACCTAACTCTGCACTCCAAGTTTGTAAAGTGCATAGCGGAATATTTGTATGCAATAGTTGATTACAACCCCACAAAATTGTAGCCGCGTTACTACTTCCACCACCTAGACCAGCTTGCATGGGTATATTTTTAGTGAGATGAATTTTAAATTGTTGCACAGAACCAGTTTTAGCTCTAAAAAGACGAGTTGCTTTTAGTATTAAATTGTTCTCATCAACAGGGAGCTGTGGATTTGTACAGGTTAGAGATTCGTGTGTGGCTAGTGATATTGAAATATAATCGCCTAAAGAAATTGTCTGCATGCATGTTACCAGTTCATGGTATCCATCAGCACGTGCTCCTAATATCTGTAAAAACAAATTTATTTTGGCTGGGGAAAATAAATGCATAATTATTGCCACTGGGGTTATAGACTCCTTTCAAAACTACATTTATTTGTTAAAGATGTGTTAGTTATTGCACAGTATTATACTATATAACATCGTATCATGCAATATAGCTTAATAACTTCTTTCAATACTTCACTAAGCTATTTAAATTAGCCTTTGCGGCCATAAAGAAGTCTAATGGCTATCAACCCATACTTCCCAAAACACGACCACCGATCAGGTGAAAATGCAAATGGAAAATAGTTTGTCCGGCGTCAGATCCATTATTGGTCAACAAACGATAACCTTTTTCTATACCAAATTCTTTGGCCAGTTTCTGCACAATCGACATTAATTCATTTAATAAAGGCAAGTCTGATTCTGCAAGAGCCTGTAAATTAGCAATCTCTTTTTTTGGCATGATAAGAATATGAACTGGTGCAATAGGATGGACATCATGAATGGCTAATATGCGATCGTTTTCAAAAACTTTTTTAGCAGGCAACTCTCCATTAATAATTTTTCCAAAAATAGTGTTCATACTAACCTTTGCGTTTTGAGTTTTTTACTCTTTGGTCTGCTGCAATGTGTATTCCAGAGCCTTGATAGCATCTTGTTTTGTTTCCCAAACAGAAACAAACAAACCTTTATGACAAAATATAGCTCCTGAAATACCCGAAATAGCTTTAAGCTCAGGACCTAATAAGCCCGCCCATTCTTTAGGAAGTGGTTGGCGTACTTTCATGCGCTCTTGGTAAGATGGCGGTATACCACGCAACTTCCAATGCTCTCCAGAAGGCATAATGATAAATTTAGCTGGATGAGTTGTGCCATTTAATTCAAAAAAGGTCTCAAGCCAAGGCAAACTGCGATCAAAAAATAAACATTCATGATATTTTTGCATGCATTCAGCTATTTGTTGGCGACAAGACTGTGTATATTGAAATCGCTCTCTCAAACGACGTAGATGGCCCAACACAAATTGTAGTGATTTGAAAAAAGCATCTGTTTGTTCTTGTTCACTACAGTCGTATTTAATCGGTGTAAAATTAGAAACTATTTGCGAAAAAGAACAAACGCCAGGAATTAATAAATCTTGGCCATTATCATGAGCATCCACCCCCATAATCAAGGATTGATTTAAAAATTTATATTCATGTGGTTGCAAAAGATGGGTACTTTCTAGATATTTAAGGACCATGCCGGCACTACTAAAAGAGCCTTTATAATTAGCCTGATGATGGTCAAACAATTTTTGTGACGGATCATAAACGCCACCTACATCACATACATATTCACAATTAGCCAGCACTTCTAAATCGCGAGTGCGCACAATTTTATCAATATCAATTAGATCAAATAACGTCAATAAAGCACAGGCCGTTACTTCGTCAGCATGAAAAGTGCCATCATGTGTACCACAACTTTTAGCAACCTTATTTTTATTCATTTAAAAGCGCCTATTTTATGAAAAAACTTACAATAAAAAGTCATTCTACTTAAAATAGGTAATCCGCTCAATAGAGTTCTTGTAAGAATAGCTAATTTATTTTGTCAATCGAGCAAAATCAAACTCGACAGCTAAAAAAGAGAAACATTTACATGCGCATCGCCATTATTGGAGCTGGGTTCTGTGGATTAGCTGCCGCCTGGCATTTAATGCAGCATCAGACCACCCTGCCTGCGATAAATATTCAAATATTTGATCCACAGCCCATTGGTACTGGCACATCTGGGATGTCTGCCGGCTTATTAAATCCATATGTTGGAAGACAAGGTATTGACAATGGGCAGGCCAAGGCAGGATTAGAGGCGACGCTACAACTTTTAGAAGTAGCTGCTAAAGCTTTAAATAGATCGGTCGTTGCCAACAGCTTAGGTATTTTAAGATTGGCACATACTGAGGAAGATATACGACACTTTCACTTATGTGCAGCTAGACATGCTCATAGTACCACTTGGCTCGATCCTGAGGAATGCCAAACTTTAGTTCCTTTAGTCCAAAATAGGCCAGGTTTATGGATAAAAAATGGTTTGTCAATTTTTCCACAATTATATGTAAAGGGATTATGGCAAGCATGTCAAAATGGCGGAGTATATTTAAATAGATGCCGCATTACTTCTCTAACAGAACTTAAAGAGTTTGATGTTGTGGTAGTAGCCGCAGGCGCTGAAACAACATTCATTGTCGAATTAGCTGATTTGCCACTCAATAAGGTAAAAGGGCAGGTCCTAAAACTGAGCTGGCCGACCCACCTTCCACCACTCAAATGTGCACTCAGTAGCCAATCTTATTTAGTAATGGATCAAAACCCATCCAATTGTATAGTAGGAGCCACTTACGAAAGAGAATATTCTAATGAGCTGATTGATTTAGATGCTGCTAAAGAATTGATTTTACCTAGAGCCCACTCGCTCTTCCCACCTTTACGCGATAGCATTGTGCTAGGTGGTTCTGCAGGCGTGCGTTCCGTAGCACCACAGCATCAACCTTTAATTAAACAAGTTTCTGGCAACTGCTGGGTGTTTGCTGGCATGGGTTCCAAAGGCTTATTATATCACGCCCTCTATGCCAAAGAGCTAGCAAAAACGATTGTGTCTAAAATAGACATTTTTCAAAACTCAGGTTAAAATATCTACAAATTGATGTTCGGGATTTTGCTTTATAGCATATTGTTTTTCCCATTGCTCTGAAAATAATGCTAAAGGACGATCAAAGCGATCTTGTACAAGCATTGAATTGGTGGTCTTTTTAAATGTCTTTAAATCACCCATTATCCAAGCACTACACTGATATGGAAGTGTCGAAAGGACCGTGTCCACCCCATACTCATCTTTTAAACGATACTGCATGACCTCAAATTGTAATTGGCCACAAGCAGCATAAATATATTCGCCCCCATAATCAAAAGGACGCAATAACTGAATAGCACCCTCTTCGGTCAATTGCATGACACCTTTATCAAATGATTTGCGTTTGCCAACATCTTTTGGTTGTAAATGGGCAAAAATTTCAGGTTGAAATTGGGGTAAAGGGGGAAAATTGAAACCACCACTTAAAGAAATAGTATCACCAATAGCAAATAAGCCTGGGTTAATTACTCCAATAACATCGCCAGCGTAGGCAATATCAAGTGTTGTTCTTTCCCCTGCTACCATACTTTGAGGGCGTGATACACGTGCTTCTTTGCCAGAGCGATGATGTTTAACAACTATATCGCGATCAAAACGGCCAGAGCAAATGCGTAAAAATGCCATGCTATCGCGGTGACGCCTATCCATATTCGCTTGTAATTTAAAAACATAAGCACTAAACGGAGTTGTAACTGGATTAATAGTCATAACTTCTCCATTTGTCTTTATAGCGGTACGTTCATGCGGAGCCGGTGCCAAATCCACAAAAGCATCAAAAAATGGTTCTACCCCAAAATTAGTCAAAGCTGAGGCAAAGAAAACTGGTGTGATTTGGGCTTTTAAAAATTTTTCCACTGAAAAAGCATTACCAGCGGCTTCTAATAATTCTAATTCATGCATTAAATCATCATAAAGTGATCCTAAACGCTCTTTGACATCGGTACTATTCAAGCGATAACGCTCCATTAAAGACTTTTGGGCACCACCGGCAGCAGTCTTAGTAAAAAAAATAGCTTCTTGTAAATTCCGATCGACAACACCACAAAACTGGCGTCCTGAGCCAATGGGCCAATTCATTGCAAAGGATTCAATGTTTAAAATTTCCTCTACTTCTTGCATCAAATCTAATGGATCGCGCCCTGGCATGTCCATTTTATTAATAAATGTCAAAACTGGTATTTGTCTTAAGCGACACACTTCAAATAGCTTACGTGTTTGCTTTTCAACACCTTTTGCCGCATCGATCACCATAATAGCGCAATCAGCTGCTGTTAAAGTGCGGTAAGTATCTTCTGAAAAGTCTTCATGCCCTGGAGTATCTAAAACATTGATAACATTATTGCGATACTGAAATTGCATAGCAGAGGCGGTTATAGAAATCCCACGCTCTTGCTCCATCGACATCCAATCCGATGTGGCTGCTTTACGCCCTTTTCGCCCTCTGACCATACCGGCAGTATGTAACATGCCGGAATAAAGCAATAATTTTTCAGTCAACGTTGTTTTTCCAGCATCGGGATGACTGATAATAGCAAAAGTGCGCCTTGCGGCAATAGCATCTTCTAATAGTATCCCATCCGATGGCATGTATGATGTGTTTTGCATTGTGGTTGCTTCTCCCCAAGGTATGGATTTGGCCTTTTAATGGGAATCAAATCTACTCAAAAAATATCAATTTTTCCAAAAAAGCCAATTTCCAAATAAGTATATTGATTTGCCAGGCTTTGACTAGTCCAAAAAATAAAAAACTAAAAGTTCAATTTTTATAGCGCCTGCAAGAGCACATATTATGTGTTCAAAGAGTTGAAAAGCAACCAAAAGTTTCAAATGATTTTGATCTTAAGTTTGCGCAAAAAAAATAGACTTCTTTCGAAATTGGCTTTTTTTGGAAAAATTGATGTTTTTTGAGCAGATTTGATTCCAAATTTTAAGAGCATATTGGCAACTAGGCCCGAAAAATTTAGGATTAAAGATGCCAAAAAAGGCAATTTTAACAAATAAATGTAATTTCGAAAGAAGTCTAATAATAGAAATATAGCATAGCAAAAAGACGAAAGAAGTCTATTGTATAATTAGGCAAAGAAAAACTCAATGTTACTTAAATTCTAGTACAAGCGATTTTCTTTGCCATAAATGTTAGGCTACTAAAATTTAGCGCTTAAATTTATTGTCTGAGGTTTTGCACTCACTACCATTGCCACCACTTGTCTTGCATTCGCCACCATGACTTGAGTCATCACAACATTTGCCAAAAAGTTCTTTCATTTTTTCTTTAAAGTTGCAAGCTAACTTTTCTTTAGCCATTTTGTGTTCCCAAACTTTATGATTGGTTTCAGCAACAATCTTTGCCACATCATCAATCTTATGATCGTTGGCCCGGATGTAATCTTTGATTTTTTCTTTTAAAACATCGCGCCACGCTTCGTTAGCCACATCCAACAAAGAGTATAACATTTCGCATTTATCATCTTGGTGGTGATGATGACCATGTTCGCTTTCACAACAGCTGCTTTCTTCACAACCTTTTTCGCTACCGCAACACTCGTCATGATGATGCATGATAACCTCCTAAGTCTGTCATAATGTTTAAGTCTCAAGATCTGGCCAAAACCGATCTCTTTGCTCACCTAACCTATATAGGATGGGACAAAAACAAACAACCTTTTTTTGAGTGTAACCTTTTTGATCTAAATCAGGGACTTATTTTAGAGATTGATGCTTTTTAGTAGATTTGATTCCAAATTTTAAGAGATCTAATGTAAATTAATGGCCAAAATAGCAAAATAGTTGGAGTTTTTTTCTATTTTCATTATTATGAAGTTCTTAAAAACACTAAAAAATTATTTTAATAAATATGGTACTTAGATGATCTCATTTTCTGTAATCCCTGTGCGTAAAACTATTGAAAGTAAAGCTAATTATGATAAGAAGGATGATAATACCTCACTACCTACAGCTGCAAGAAAAAATATTTTTTGCAAAGTCAATGGGAGAGAAAAAATTTATTTTGAAAAACCATTTGGTAAAGTTTGGAAAATAAATGACCAAAGCAAAACTAAAACTTTAATTAGCGTTGATAGTGCGGCTGTGCATTTGTTTGTTACTCATGGCAGCCTACTAGCAATGGCCAAGCAAAAAGGAGGCATACAAAAATTAATAATGCGCGCTCACGTCATATCGTATGTATTTAAAATAGCTAGCAACAATAGCGATGAAATTGAAAGAGATGAACTTGATCAATGGCTGTCTGATTTTAAAATAAAGCAAACAAAAGCTAATGCTTTGACAAATGCTGTGCAAAAAGCACTAAAGAACAAAACTAGCAACTATATTTTACCTTTTGCCGTAAATGATTATTTAATTACCGATAATGAACAAGAATTGTTTTTAATTGGTAAAAGATTATGTGATGGTAGATGTGGCTTAATTTATCCAGTTTTAAATTTAGAGCGCTCAGAAAGTAGGACGGAATTAGTTTTGAAATTATCAAAAAATGAAACCGGTTCATTGAAAGATCTTGCAAATGAGTGTCGTATATTAAAAAAAATTCATGCCAATGGTCAAATTATTGGAATACAATTTGCACCCTATAAGGTATTAGACATTCCGACAACTAAGGTATTAGACATTCAAACAACATATAAAGGCTATTTGACAAAAAAATATGATTGCGATTATTATTCATATCCTTACGAAGATCTTTCTATTGAAAATAAGTTGCTTGAAATCTTTCAACTATTTGAAGGTCTAGAGTATTTACATAGCATTAATATAATCCACAGCGACATTAAAGACGAAAATATTTTAATAAAATTTAATGCTAATGGCACAAATCAGGTCGTTTTAGCAGACTTTGGCGGGGCTATAGATGCTTCTACTGATGATAGTTCTTTGGAATTAATCACCTTTACACCTCAATTCACCCCTCTTCCTGACATTGAAAAATATATGCAATTATGGGGAAAGCCTAATAATCGCAAATTAATAATTGATTTGCATAAAAAACGGGATGTTTTTGCCTTTGGCTCATTTTTGTATTTTGTTTTCAGTAATGGTGATTATCCATACGTTTTTCAAAAGCAATTAAATCCTCTTTATATTCGTTTCTCTGAATACCCTAACTTTTATGAATATTTTGAGATGGAAAACAACATTCCATCATATATACAAACAACTATCAAGCAAATGTTGCACCCAGATTACACGAAGAGACCAACTGTATCGGAAGCTTTACATGCTCTCAAAAACGGTCACGCTGCTAGTTTAAAAAGCTAATAGCTTAATTTTTAATGGCCCATCATGCTCTAGAAGGTTTGGAAGATTTTTCTGATGCACTTAAGAGCAGATCATTAACAATAGATTGAGCATCATCCAAAATGTGCTTTAAGTGTTCAGGACCTAAAAAACTTTCTCCATATATTTTGTATATGTCTTCAGTTCCTGAAGGACGCACTGCAAACCATCCATTAGCCGTTTCAATCTTAATTCCTCCAATCGGAGCATCATCGCCTGGTGCTTTTGTCAAAATAGCCGTGATATCTTCGCCGGCCAATTTATGATAAGGATGCAAATCTGAAACGGTAAGATTTTTTAATACTTTTTTTTCTCCGACCGTCGCATGCGCTTCAATACGTAAATAAGCAGGTTCTCCAAATTCTTTTACTAAATCTGCATAAATTTGTCCCGGATCCTGACCTAGTTTGGCAGTCATTTCAGCGGCTAGCAATGACATGATAATAGCATCTTTATCAGTAGTCCAGGTCAAAGCATCTGTACGCACAAAAGTAGCTCCGGCACTTTCCTCACCAACAAAACCTAAATTACCGGTCAACAACCCTTCTACAAACCACTTAAAGCCAACAGGAACCTCGTAAACAGTTCGTCCCATTTTTTTGCTCACCCGATCAATCATTTGGCTGCTGACTAATGTTTTACCCACGGCCAAATTCTTTGGCCATTGCTTTCGATGGTTAAAAAGATAAGAAATAGCGCATGATAGATAATGATTAGGTGTAAGTAATCCAGCTTGTTTTGTGACAATGCCATGTCTATCATAATCAGTATCACAGGCAAAAGCGATATCAAAACGATCTTTTAAATCGATTAAGCCACGCATAGCATAGGGTGAAGATGGATCCATTCTAATCTTACCATCCCAATCCAACTTCATAAAACTAAAAGTCGGATCAATAGTTTCATTGACTACTGTAAGATTAATGCCATAAGTATCAGCAATTAATTTCCAATAATGTATACCCGCCCCCCCTAAAGGATCGACCCCAATATGAATTTGCGAGTTGCAGATAGTATCCATATCGATAACATTTTTTAAATCGCTAACATAAACATGCATATAATTATGCATGCAGGTGGTGGGAGCGCCTAAAGCTTGCTTTAGCGATACGCGCAAAACCCCACTCAATTTATTTTCCAAAAAAGCATTTGCTTTGTCTTGAATCCAATTGGTGACTTGTTCTTCAGCCGGACCACCATGTGGAGGATTGTATTTAAAGCCACCTTCATTTGGCGGATTATGCGAAGGTGTTATTACGATACCATCAGCTAATTCACTTTTCCGCCCTCGATTATAAGAGATGATAGCATGTGAAATCACTGGTGTCGGTGTATAAGGAGTCCCCTCTGATATCATAACAGTTACACCATTAGCAGCCAAGACTTGTAAAGCACTTTCCCAAGCTGGTTTGGAAAGCGCATGAGTGTCCATACCTAAAAACAAAGGGCCGTCAATATGTTGCTCCGCCCGATATAAACAAATAGCTTGACTGATGGCGATAATATGATTTTCATTAAAACTATTCTCAAGCGATGATCCGCGATGACCGGAGGTGCCAAAAGCAACCTTCTGTAAAGCTATAGAGGGGTCGGGACTCTTATCATAATAGGCTGAAATCAATTCAGGCACATTAATTAACATCGAAGGCGCAGGTGTCTGGCCTGCCATTGGATGAATTTGCATTTGCTTACCTTTGCCATAAAATTTGAGCAGATTCAATAGGGATGTTTACACCATCAAAATAAGGGATAATGCGCGCTGTTAAATTGCCAACCGGCACTGTTGCGCTAATTTTAGCCCGATAAATATGCCAACCCGGTGTTGTTGCAACAGATTCAAAGTAGCTCATAGTTTGTGTAAAATCTTGAGAATATAACTCTACTTTAAAGCTTTGTCTATCTAGATCAGCTAAGTACACTTGTAATTCAAAAAGATTATCTGTGTTTTCACTGTTAATTTGATATAAACCAAATTTTAACTTTCCCCAGCTTTCTTTTAAAGTGTTCTCCCAATTTACTATTTGTTGCGCTAGTGCACCGTTATTTTCAGCGCGTTGTACATAAGCTTGCGCGGCAGGAATATAATATTTTGTAGTATACTCACGCACGGCGCGATTAGAGGAGTAATAGGGAGTTAAGCTGGCCATGCTTGCACGCACTTTGGCTGTCCAAGCTTTAGGAATATTTTTAGTGTTGCGCTTATAAAATAATGGAATCACCTCCTGCTCAAGTAAATCGTACAAGTTGTTTGCCTCATAAGCATCCCAATGAGGATCATCATGCTCGGAGGAATCACCAAAGGCCCAACCCACTTCCGGTGTATAAGCTTGCGCCCACCACCCATCTAAAGTAGATAAGTTAAGACCACCATTGACCAATATCTTCATGCCACTAGTACCGCAAGCCTCCCATGGTCGTCGAGGAGTATTAATCCAAACATCTACACCTTGCACAAGTTGCTGTGTTAAAATCATATCATCATCGCTTAAAAAAACAACTCTAGAGCGAGCTTGAGGAAGATTAATGAATCGCATCCACTTTTGAATTAATAAATGCCCCTCCATGTCTGCCGGATGCGCTTTACCAGCAATAATCAACTGGACCGGATATTCGCTATTGGTCAATATGCGCAATAGACGTTCTTGATCGACTAATAGCAAATCAGGTCTCTTATAGGGGGCAAAACGACGAGCAAACCCAAAGGTCAAAACATTTGGATCTAAATACTGACTGACATTGGAAATTTGCTCATCTGCTACCCCTCGGGCCATTAGTTGTCTTTTCAAACGATGTCGCGTATAATCTATTAATGCCGCTCTAGCCTGCTGACGTGACTGCCAAAGTTTTTCGTCTGTTATATCATCCATTTTAGATTCAAGCTGTTCAGTTTGTCCTAACCAACGTTCATTACCACAGCCCTCTGTCCACAAATTGTCAAAAAATGGAGAATCCCAACTTGGTACATGTACTCCGTTGGTGACACACCCAACGGGAATTTCTTCGCGCGGCCAACGTGGAAAAAGTTCTTCAAACAAATTTTGGCTGACCGTAGCGTGTAATCGACTAACTCCATTGACTAAATTGCTCCCCCTAATAGCTAAGTAGGCCATATTAAAATCTTCACCTTTATTTAATTGACCTAAGGAGAGAAATTGCTCAATGCTCAGCCCAAGTTTATTTTGAGCGTAAGGACCTAAATATTTAGTGACTAAATCTGGTGGAAATCTATCAAAGCCAGCTGTTACCGCTGTATGGGTGGTAAAAACATTGCCTGCACGCGTGGCTGCTAATGAAACTGAAAAAGAGTGATTCGTTTTTTTCATAAAACTCAATGCGCGCTCCAAAACAACAAAAGCTGCATGCCCTTCATTCATGTGACAAACTTCCGGGTCAATATTAAGCGCTTGCAGCAAACGCCAGCCACCAATCCCTAAAATAAGCTCTTGTTTTAAACGCAATTCGCAATCACCACCATACAGTTCGCAAGTTATACCACGATGCGCGGGAAAATTAGCTATATCATTGCTATCCAATAAATAAAGTTTATTACGGCCTACTTGAGCTTGCCACACACGAAGCCATAGAGGCCAGCCTGGTAATTCTATTTTTACACGTAGCCACTCACCATTATCTTTACGCAATGGTGTGATTGGCAATTGTCCCGGATCATTGTATGGATAAAGTTCTTGCTGCATACCGTTTTTATCGATAAACTGCCGAAAGTAACCTTGGCTATAAAGCAAACCAATAGCAATTACCGGCACTCCTAAATCACTAGCTGCTTTTAATTGGTCCCCAGCAACATTGCCTAATCCACCTGAATATATTGGCAAAGCTTCGCTGAGCATATATTCCATACTAAAATATGCTATATGGCGTAGAGCAGATTTAGGATAGGTTGTTTGAAACCAAGCATCACAGTTAAGGTGATCGAGATGTTTTTTTGTCAGACTGGCAATTATTTGACTAAAAGTTTTATCGTCTAATAACTTTTTAATTTTCTCGCTTGAAGCCGTTTGTAAAACAGCCCAAGGATTATTTGTTAATTCCCATAATTCTGGATCAAGTTCACGCCATAAAATATCAGTACTATGATTCCAGGACGAACGCAAGTTGAAGGCCAAATTTTTTAAATCAGCAAAAGCTTTGCCTGTTTGTTTTTGATAGCTTTCTTCGTAAAACATATTTATTGCCTATTAATCTGAATTTTGAGTTTTTAGATTTCTTTTCAAATTATGGGTCCCCAATAAATTCGTGCACAACTTCCAGCAATTTGGTATCGTGAAAGCTACTTTTTGTCAAATAATAATCTGCACCCGCAGCTAAGCCTTTGGCCCGATCTTCATCTCCGATTTTATAGGAAACAATTATTACAGGTATGTCACGTAAGCGTTGATCTTGTTTTATAGCACTTACCAATTCAATTCCATTCATACGGGGCATATCTACATCGGTAATGATTAAATCATAATTTTGTATGCGCAAAGCGTTCCACCCGTCAATACCATTAATGGCACTATCTACCCGATAGCCATGTTGCTTTAGTATCCTACACTCGACTTCCCGCACCGTCATAGAATCATCAACCACAAGTATCCGTTTAGTCATGTTAGCAGTTTCAGTGGATGTTTCATAAGAAATCTTTGAAAGTCTATTTCCTGAAAGAATATGATCGATCGAGCGAACTATATCCTCCACATCGATAATTAAAACGGGTGCCCCATCCTCCATAACAGAGGAGGCCATAATGTCAGGAACTTTTCGCAATCGTTTGTCAAGCTCTTGTACCACTAGCTCTTTTTCGCCTAAAATTTTATCAACAACTATCCCATAACGATTTAAACGATCGCTAACCATAATTATGAAAAGTTCTAAACCCTTATTAAGGGTGGGTTGCAATTCTAACACCTGACAAGCAGTCACAATGCCGATGTTTTGATTTTCAGAATGAAAAAATTGTCGCCCTTCCACAACATTTATATCAGAACTAGGCAATACCAAAGCTTGATCAATGCGCGCCAATGGAAAGGCATAAATTTCACCTGAAATTTCAACAAGCAAAGAGCGAATGACTGACAATGTCAATGGTAGTTGTAAATCAAATGACATTCCCCTGCCAGCTTCAAAAGAGGTACGCACTACCCCGCCTACTTCTCGAATTACATTTTGCACAACATCCAAACCTACTCCACGGCCTGAAATTTCGGTAACTTGCACGGCAGTAGAAAAACCAGGTAAAAATAAAAAATCTACTACTTCTGCATCGCTTAATTTGCGCACCATTTCAGGACTGGTTAATTTTTTTTCTATAATTTTTTGGCGCAATTTTTCAATATCAAGGCCACGGCCATCATCAGCGATCCGTATGGCCAACATACCACCCCGATGTCGCGCTTCTAAAGTAATAATTCCATCAGGAGCTTTACCGGCATTTATCCTTTCTTGCGGAGTTTCTATACCATGATCAACAGCATTGCGCAAAAAATGGCTCAACGGTGCCTCTAATTTCTCCAAAATATCGCGATCGACCGGCGTATTCTGTCCCAAGATTATCAATTTTACTTGTTTACCCAATTGGCGTCCCAGATCGCGCACCAAACGAGGGAAACCGCGTACACCATCAGCAAATGGACGCATACGGCTATTGATTACCTCTTGATAAAGCCGATCTGAAAGGCTGGAGTGGCGGCGAATAAAGTTATCCAACTCATTTAAACGTTCACTTAATTGAGCGCGAATATCGTGCAACTGATGCGCTAGATTAAGTGCTTGTAGCTGCTGATCTTCTTTTTTGTCGTTGATTTTGTCATGGACTTTATCATTGCGCAACTGCTCACGCAGAACATCAAAATTATCAGAAAAAAGATCGTACTGATTTTTTAACTGCAATAATTGCTGTTCAAACGGATACAACCAGCGCGACTCTACTAATGATTCTCCAGCCAACCCCATTAAATGATTAATGCTTTGCGCCGTTACACGTAATACTCGGTCACTAGAAAAAGAACGGGCAAACGCTTTCATGATTTCAGCTTGGCTATTAGCTATTTTTTCCTGCTGTTCAATTGGTGCTCTTGGAGCACGCAAAGGGATTGCTGTGATAGCCGTTTTTTCTATGCCACCCACCATTGACAATGATGGATTATTAGTCCCTAACTCTTGAATAATCTGCTTGATAGTTGGGGTTTGCTCGCTCATCCATTCTTTAATAGTTGAGAAGTCGATTTTGGCAAGACGTGATAAAACATCAACGGCGCGCAACAACCCATCAAATTCTGCTGTACTCAATTGCAATTGTTGTTTTTGACACATTACAAATAGATCTTCTACACAGTGTGCCAATTGTACAATAGGCTCTAATGCCACAATACGTGCTGCCCCTTTTATAGAATGGGCCGCCCGCATTAATGACTCAAGTGGAGCAATATCATAAGGATTCTGCTCCAACGTCACTAATCCTTGATTAAGCTCAGCAGATTGCGTCTCTAATTCTACCCGAAAAAGATCAAATAATGTGGGATCTTGTATCACATCCAGAGAGGGCTGTAAATTAGCTACTTGAACTTGTGGAAGGCTATTTTGAAGAGAATTATTTTTCCCATTCAACCTCTTTATAGACTGTTCTATTTTGGCAATCCATTTTTCTATTGTAGATTTTTTGTTTTGAAGTTGTTCTAAAAAAAGAGCCGAATCAAACTGAGTCAATTCCCATAATTCTTTCCATAAAGCTTCTAATTCATCAACTTTTTGGACTGAAATTGTTGCTTCTCTTTGAAGTAGCTGTAAATATTGTTCAAAGAGTAACAATAGTGGAGCTAGGCTAGTTAAATTGGCGATGGTAGCACTATTTTTTAAATTTTGGACCCCTTTTAAAACATCTGCACTCAAGCTTGTCCCTTGTAAATTGATACGCAATGCAGCAATTCCTTGTGCTATGGCTATAAGGCTGTTGCTAAATTCATTTTTAATAAAATCATGGAGTTGATTTTGGGATTGCTGCTCAGGAGTATTATTTTCAGGATTGTTATTAGCATAAGTGTTATTCATTTTACACTACGCTTAATGCTATGAAATAGTAGTTCTTCGTCAAGTAAGCCTACATTGCGTCTTTTAAGTAAGAACAACCCTTTTAAATAATTGACTGGTGATTTTGCTAAAGTGACCGGTACATTATCCATCATCGAAAGATCGCAATTGTAAATACCATCAATTTCATTAACGACAATTACCCACAACTCGCCAGGTTTACCAATTGCCATCATGCGGCTATCATCTATGACTTTGGGTGAGATTGGTACGCTAGTATTAATTTCTAATAATCGCTCAAGTGCTACACAAAGCTGAAGCTCACCATTTAAATTAACAATGCCACGCAGAATCGAACTATTATAATGTGGCATAGAATGAATAGTACGTACATGCATAATCTCTTGAAAAACAGCTGTTTTGAGAGCAAACCATTCTATACCCAATCTAAAAACGAGTATGGATATATTGTCACCACTTTTTTTGGGTGTGACTATTTTTTTCATTAAAACATCGGTCCATTCTTCGATATAATCTTGCGGTGGAGCTCTTTGTAAAAGTTCAGCAGGATGCTTTAAATGAGTACTTTCATCTTCTGTGGCGGTTGATCTTTTATTTTTCATTGCGCAGTGAATCCAATTTGTTCTTATACGAGTTCATAACACAAATTAATATTTTATTACCAATGTGCAAGCAAGAAAAACAAAGCAACTACAACAAATTAAAAAAAACAACTAATTTAATTTACTAAAAAATAAAATAATTGTTTATAATAAAAATTAAGCTTAAGTTAGTTAGATTGTGGTTAAATAAGTTAAATAATAATTCACCAATAACGAGATTTTAATTTTTTAGTTATCAATCGACAAATAAAAAAGTTAAACAATCTTCTATGATAAAAGATGGCGATGCCAAAATAAATAGATTTGTTTAGGAGGTTTTATGATCGGCGATATGTCATTAGAAAGGGGCGTGCCTGTAGAAAGGGGCGTGCCTATTGAGTTTCATTCGGTTAGCCCTGATTTTTTAGGCAAATCTCTTCCACCTTTAAAAACCACAGCTCAAGTCACTGCAGATTTGAAAGATGTTAAAAAACATATTGGTATGAAAATAGCTATCAACGTTCTAAGCCTTGTTGCCGGGGTAGCATTAGGCACTTTTACAGCCCTTGCGGTGGTTGGAATAATGGTTAGTCCAATTGGTTTGGGACTTGCTGGTGGAGCTTTGCTTTTAGCCTTAGCAGGAATGGCAAAAATTGGTAATACCCAAGACTTTATGGGAACGTTAGGAATAGCTTTAAGTGGCTTTACTGCCGGAGCTAGTTTATGGTATGGGATAGCTGCAATAGTTTTTCCAGAAATAGCAAGCGCTAGTGCTGTCATTGCTGCTATGGCTCTATCTTGCATAACTGTTGTAATCGGCATTGTGTCGATTGCCGAACTTAGCGACTATGAGCATATAGAAAATGAAAAAAATTTAGGTAATGAAAATTTGGGATTGCGTGGCGTTGATATGGCCGAAGAATTGGCAATGGATAGTGAATTGAGCTACTTAACAAGCGCTGTATTAATTACTAGTGTAGAGTCTGATTCAGTAGCCAGCAAAGCTGGTATTCGTACTAGCGACATCGTCATTAGGTGTAATGGGCAAGAAGTAGAGAACTTACAAACACTTTCTGATAAATTAAAATCACCTCTATGGGGCGTAGATAGCGTACCTCATACTGATATTACTGTTTTAAGAGGTGGAAAAGAAATACAACTTGAATTTTTACACCCTTCTAAAGCCCTCGATCTTGGCCGAATTGGTTTTAGTATTGTGCCAGACTCTACTGGTGTACTAGTAACACACTTAAAGCAGGACAGTGTAGCCGCTAATGCTGGTATTAGGCAGGGCGACCGTATCACTGAAATTAATGGGACAAAAATTGAAAACAGCGAGAGCGAGGCTTTTGGGAGAAAATTGCAATCCTTTGAAAAGCATAAAAAAGATTTTACCATTAAATACACTAGAAATGGGGAAACCAAAGAAGCTAAATTCGTTTTTCAAGAGCCACCTGCTTATTCATCTTAAAATACCAAAAAAGTATAGTAAGGAGGTTTTATGAATGTACCAAATGCAAATGCGCCACCACCATATGAGGCTGTGTTAGCAAGCTCCACCAACGGTGCACGCGATAGTTATTATCGCGGTGTACCCATTAGTCCCTTAAAGAGCACGAGTGCAATTATTAAAGATTTAACCGATCTCGATAAGCATATAATGGTTAAAACAAGCTTTAATATTATTAGTACTCTAGCTGGAACTGCATTGGGTGTTTTTTCAGCCTTAGCACTCTTTGGAATAATGGTGAGTCCAGTCGGTTGGGGAATCGCTGGTGGGTGTTTATTAATGGCCACAACTGGAATTGCGATGTATGGTAGTCCATCTGAATTTGTTAGAAATCTGCTACTAGCTGTAACTGGATTTACTGCTGCCATGAGCTCTACTCTAATGGGGTTAGCTTTTGCCGCTGGTTATGTATTACTGGCCTTTGCTTTTGAACTTAGTATGGCAACATGTGTACTTCCCGGTGTGGCAGTAGGTATAATGACAGACCATTTTGATTTAAGAACTATTATCGAGGAACGACACTTAGATTTAGGTATAGTAGGTGTAGAAATTGATA
>Ga0206860_10018_pt1 | contig 47823 bp, 54 predicted proteins | sample Alteio_BWOrgCont_44_FD_152624 | JGI IMG/M metagenome (GOLD analysis project Ga0206860, IMG submission 152624) | Enriched cells from forest soil in Barre Woods Harvard Forest LTER site, Petersham, Massachusetts, United States -... | ecosystem: Environmental > Terrestrial > Soil > Temperate forest >...
TGAGTTAATGGCTATCCTTGGCCATAAGACACCTACAATGACTAGACGCTATGCTCACTATAGTCAAAATCATCTTGTCAATCTCATGGATAAGGTACACAAAAATTTAAAAATGGAGAAATAATGGAGAACCAAACTACTCAGTTTTTCATCGTGTGTTACCGAGGAAAATGGGTCAAGATTCCAGTTCGTGAGCCTATGACTGAAACATCTTTTAGCGCCAAACCTCTGACTAAGGGAGTGCATCAAAACATAGAATCTATGGAAATCCTTGAACTCAGTACATTGCCAATGAAAGAAGTAAAAAAAATATGTACAGACAATGAACTGGAATTGAATTGGATCATTCCACAAGAACCCAAGGAGTTTTTAAAGAGTAAATTAATTCAAGGTTCTAGTAGGCGATATAAAAGAAAATATGAACCTCTATCACTAGATGAGCGGAAAAAATTTGTCTTAAAACTACGAGAATTAAATGAGAAGGCGGCGCTTATCGCCGAAATTATAATCTTCTTAAATGATCAACTGGATGATTCTGATGAGTATATCACCCTTGAAGAAGTATTGCGCCTGAAAACTTCCGCCGTTGAAACTGACGAAGTTTGTACCAGTATTACTTTGATGAGATGTGGCTCACATAAAACTCATCTTATCACACAAATGTTACCATATGATCTCGAAGAATCTTTGTTAAAAATTATTGATCCAAATGCAATATATGTATTTTCAACCCCAGATGATACTCTTCTTTCTCCCGGTAATGTCAACCGAATTTTTGAACAGGCTGGGGCTAGCTCTTTATCTTTAAGGCCAATTCCAAAGCTGCGTCAATCAAGAATATACATTCCGATTCAAAAGGTTTCAGAAGACATTCGAAAAGAACTTCTGGAAGATTCATATAAGGAAGTCAACCTAAAAGAGTGGGAGATTTTATGTAAGACATGTCCAGAGCTTAGAACGACTACAGGGCGTCCATCTAAACACAAACCTATAGAAAAATTTAACGCCATTTTGTTCCATCTAAGAACTGGTACCTCTCTTAGAAACTTACCTAGTAATTACCCTCCATATACAACCATTGAGCCACAACTTAGGAGATGGGGAGGAATAAATTCCATTAAAAAAATTCTAAATTCTCGTCTTTAAACACGAATCTTCGCCGCTGTCATAAAAAATATCATGCATTGAGTTCGACGGCAGCTTCCATCAAAAATAAAGTCATAACCTTTCTAGATAGTTTCTCAAACGTTATTTTATTAAGTTCAATGATAATGATGTTTTCATAACGCTCTAATCATTGCTCATAATACATTCTTGAAGCGAAAATGAGCGTAATTCACAACAAGTTAGGATTAGAACAACATCATGAATAACAAGGAGCAAAAACATGATGAGCAAAGAAGATAAAAATAAGCTTAGCACGATAGGCGGTGACGATAGAGAACTATTAACTGTTCGGCAATTTTGTACAGTTTATCCATGGCCTACAGAATCAGGGATGATCTTACATATACCGAGCAAATGAGCTAGGTCTTTCTGGAGCATTCTTAAAAGTGAATAGAAGGATATTAGTAATCCCACAAAAATTTTTCGCTTTGATTAAGCAAGTAACTAATCGTGTCAATTTAGGAGATTTGGATGAAAAGTCAAGGACAGAAGAGAAAAAGGCTTATGCAAAAGCTGGCGCAGCAAAACCCATGGTATAACTATGAGCTGTAAAAAATGCACCTTAGTACCCATGAGAGGGAGACTAAGGCGCGCACAATAAGTCAAACCCTAAAAATTTAAATTCTGCCTACTGCGCGGCAACGCAGTAGGCTAAACATTCAAGGATACTCATGTACAACAATACAAAAATTAATCGTCTATGGCAATCAGAAATTGCCTATCATTCTGCTCACGAGAAGAAATATGGATTTGGGAATAATAAAATGAGTTTTTTTAAGCAGAATAAATTTGTCAGCGCTAATGATATAAAAAACCAAATCAGTCCTGTCGGGTTTTATGAGAATGAGGGACAGACAATCAGTTCAAAATATAGAGGAGATTGGTTACTTGCTGGCCTTTGTCCATTTCACACAGATAAATTAGCTGGAAGCTTTTATGTTCATAAAGAAAAAGGAGCATTTCGTTGCTTTTCTTGTGATGCAAAAGGTGGAGACATCATTTCCTTTATCCAAAAAAAGTATGAAATGTCATTCAAAGAAGCTGTTGAAAAGCTTAAAGCAGATTGGAGGTTATCATGAATAGCCTTCCAAAAATAGTTTCAAAATACAATCTTCGCTACTCATGGAAATATAGAGATGAAGTAGGAAACGAGGTTGCTTTAGTGGCAAGATATGATGATGGTCCAAAAAAACGCTTCCATCAATATCACCTTTCTGATGATGGGAAATGGGTAGAAGGAACGCCATCTCCTCTACCTATTTTTGGGCTTGATACGCTACCACCCCCCAACGGTAAACAAAAAGTCTATATTTTTGAAGGCGAAAAATGCGCATCAGCAGCGCACCATCTTGGCTTAGCAGCCATTACTTCGATGATGGGATCAGGGAGAGCTAAGGAAGCAGATTGGGCAATATTAGCAAGATTTAGACATGTCTGTGAATTCGTGCTTATCCCTGACAATGATTCTCCTGGCCACAAGTACATTGAAGCTGTGGCTCAGGAAATTCAAAAATCTTGTCCGAATGCCAAGTTAACAGTCTGTAAGCTCCCTGTTGAAAATAAAGGAGACGATTTTGTGGACTGGATTCAAGCCCATTCAAAATGTCCATCTGAATGGGATGGCTTTTCGCGCATTGATGAGCCACATTCAGAATTTCTAAAGGCTGCATTTGAAGATCACGTTAACAAAACTTCTGTAGATGCAGCCAAACATTTTGAAGAGAATGTAGATGACCCTCCTGATTTTAAAGACCAACCAGAAGCCATTAAGGAGTCTTTAAGTGAGGTTTTATCCTGTCCTACATTAACTTTGCCTCAAGAACTTACTGATTGGATACAAGGAAATGCTAAACAGATGCAAATAGCTGAAGACTATTTTACAGCTCCGCTCCTTGTCTACCTTGGGAGCTTGATTGGTCGAAAAAGAGGTTTAAGATTAAGACAAGGTACAAGTTGGATAGAATTTCCCAACTTATGGGGCATGGTTGTTGGACGGCCGGCGATGATGAAAAGCCCAGCAATGAAGGCAGTACTTGGTCCATTGGAGGTTTTAGCCACTAGAGCCATAAATGAGTATAAATCCTCCTTAAACCAGTATGAAATGGAATTGGAATCTTGGAAGATTAGAAATAAAGCTTGTGAGGAGGTGTACAAAAGCGACTACAAAAACTCTTTAAAGGAATCACAATCTCAAAAAGCTATAAAACGACATGTCGAAGAAATGCCAATCAAACCTAAAAAACGAAGATATAAAACACAAGATGCAACAACAGAAAAATTAGGAGAGCTGTTGGCTGAAAATCCCCAAGGTTTGTTGGTATACCGTGATGAGCTTGCGGGCTGGCTAAATAGCTTCGAGAAAAACGGAAGAGAAGGAGACCGGCAATTTTTTCTAGAAAGTTGGAGTGGAAACCAAGCGTTTGATGTGGATAGAATAGAACGTGGATCTCTTCATGTTCCAGCTCTCTGTTTATCAATATTTGGAAGCATTCAGCCAGGACCGCTTAGCCAATATATACGCTCTGCTATGCAGGGAGGCGCAGGAGATGATGGCTTTATTCAGAGATTTCAGGTCATGGTATGGCCTGATGCAAAAGATCATTGGGAACTAATACAGGGTGTTCCTATCAGTGATCTTGAAGTGCCAGTTAATCAAATATTCAACTGTTTAGACAAATTGGCTTTTGACCCTATTGGAGAACCTATTATTCTTTCTTTCACAAATGACGCACAAGCGCTCTTTGACTCGTGGCAAGAGGCTTACGAAAAGCGATTGCGTACTGGTGATTTGCCTCCTCATATGGAAGCTCACGTGACAAAGTATAAAAAGCTTCTACCAGCTCTTTGTTTAATCTTTGAGCATGTTCAAGCAGCTATTAAGGGGAAGCATCCAATAGAAGTCTCAGCTCACACACTAAAGTCTGCAATAGATTGGCTTGTATACTTTGAAAGCCACGCCAATCGCATCTATGGAAGTGGTGCAAACGCCATTCCGAAGATTGCGAAAGAGTTAATAAATCGTTTGCGTAAAGGAGATGTCAAAGAGCCGTTTACCATTAGGGATATTTATTATGGCAAACATTGGAGCGGTTTGGGAACAGCAAAACAAGTAGAGGAGGTTGTTGACTACCTTGTTGAAAAACATTACTTGGCTAGCAAGTTAGTAAAATCTGGAGAAGGACGTCCGACTGAGAAGTATTGGGTCAACCCCAAAATTTATGAGGAAGTTTCATGAATATAAAGATTCAAAAGACTCATAAGCCACTTCTGAACCTTTTGGACCCTCGCTTCTCTAGAAGTATTTCATTTTTTTGAACTTGATGAAGAATGAAGTAAGTAAAAAAGAGGAGTAAGTATCCAGCTATCTGAGCTGTTACGATGAAGACAAGGTTTTTGATAAACCTACGCAATAAGTGTGAAAAATAGATAACGTCTACAACAAGGAAGGTCCGAAAGGTTCAAAAGGTAGGGAAAGTAACAAAACGTAAGGAAATCTCATGAAAGACAAAAAAACTTTAACCAGGCGACAGCTTCATGCATTGCCTTTTCTAATCAGCAGTCCAACCATTGAGTCTGCAGCCAAACAATCAGGCATATCAAATAAACAGATATTTGATTGGTTAAATCAGCCCAATTTTAGGCAAGAACTGGAAAACAGAAAGAATGAAGCGGTGAATCAGGCTGTTGATCGCCTTAAGCTAACAGCTTGTAAAGCTTGCGAGACGCTTATTAGCCTTTTGGACAATGCTCAATCAGATTCTATTAAGCACCGCGTAGCAGTGGACATGCTAAACATGACGTTGAAATTTATGGAATTTAAGGATGTTGAGCAAAGGCTTAGAAAGCTAGAAGAAACCATTACAAGCTAAGGAGGAGCACATGTCTCATAAAACGAGGTTAACGAGATTGGAAAAGATTGGTGTCGGTGAGACTCTTTGGGCATTTATAGGGATAGGAAAGCCAAGAGACACACAACATCAACGACTATTAGAGATGCAAGCTCGCGATCATTTCTATTCGTCTGGTGGCAATAGGAGTGCTTATGTCGCATTCTTGCCATTTGATTGTTTTGAGCGAGGCTTTATAGGATATATCAAGAGGAGTCAGCTAGATCTAATGATCACCAATAAGACGAAGAATCCTGCGGAAGTTTATGGGACTCCCAGCCAGATGGAACCACAGTTCTGAAACAGGTAGGAGGGCAGCCTCCTTAATGTAACCGGTTCTTATATGCAAAAATACATAAAAGATTGAAGATACTTTCAATAAAAAATCTTTGAAAATTTATAAAGCTTTGAATAAGAAAAATTAATTAATACATTATTAATTGAATTGTTTCCATACCACGATATACAAGGCGAAGGTCTTTAAAAAATTTTTTAAATTGTCCATCTCGTATATAGTTTTTAAGAGATGAATTTGTCTTGGGTACAATTATGTTTAAATCAGCTCCATGATGCACTAAACATGAAAAGCTCTCTGCTTGTCTGCTAAATGTGGCTACCATTAAAGGCGTAAATCCATTTGCATTTTTTGCCTCAATATCGGCACCATTTTTTATAAGAAGATCAATAATTTCTTTATTACCCAACCAAGCTGCGGTGTGTAGTGGAGTTTCTATAATTTGATCAGCAATTTGTTTTTTACAAGGATCAAATCCATTTTCAAGTAATATCATTATAGCAACTTGGCATCTTTTACGTTGATTTTTATGCAGAAAAGATAAAGATCCATATGCGTCGTTTGGGCAAGCAACATTCAATCCATAATGACTGAAGTCTTTACCTTGAGAAATTTGTTTCCGAATATAGCTTAGATTCCAAGTTTGAAATGGAGCTTCATGATGTTCTATCATGTTTTCTCCTAAAATTAAATCAACAACTTCATTGAAGTTATAGGATGCTGCAGCATCAAAAAATGATAAGTTTTTTTTATAATAACTATAAGGATCAAATCCCACTGATAAAAATGGTTCGAGTATTTGAGCTAAATGTAGGCCATTGATTGTGTACTGATTTTCATCCCATTTTTTTACCAAATATAAATCAAAAGCTAATGTTAGTGCTGTTTTATCTGAGTATTTTGCATATATATCTATTCCTGAATAGACAATTGCATTTAAAGCTTTTAGATAATCCTTCCATAAAGCACAACCTTCGTAATTCTTTGCAGAAGAGATTGCCCTATGAAGAATTGTTTCACCGTTTAAATCTATGCTAGGATCAAAACCGGCTTCAAGTGCATCAGGAACATACTTAATCAGATGTAAATTTTTCTTATCAAAATAATCAAACAATGTGTTTCCAAAAGATAGTAATTCAATCTCTTTTTGATTCAATATTTCTGCAGACACAGGAATAGCCTGGATGAAAAAAAACACATAAACTAAAACAGTTTTAGTAACTTTAAAAAAATTATAGAAATTGAAACTTAACATTATTTCTCCAAAAATTTACATACACTTATTTAGACATACGAGAAGCTTCCAAGATAGGTAAGTTAGCCTCCGTAGGCACATACACAACCTGCATTTGATTTGTTTGTAAGCCTTGAATCCAGAGATATCTCAGATAACCCTCGTTATTTTGAAGTGAGTCTCCAATGATCTTATTGGCTCTGGCTACACCTTCCGCACGAGTTACCTCGGCTTCTGCTAATGCTTTAGCAGCTTCTTGTTCAGCTTTGGCTTCAAGAATGCGGATTTGCCTGTTGGATTCTGCGCGCGCTAATTCAGCCTCTCCAGATAATCTTTGAGACCAAACGCTATATACTGGACCAAACGCTAAATTGCACAGAATCAATCCAACCACCAAGGAAGCTATGTATGCAATAATTTTGGCTGTGCGTTGTTTTGATGTTGCAAGCTGCAATTGTCTTTCTTGCTCTCTTTCCTCAATTTTTTTTTTCGTAATCACTCATTTTTCACCTCCAAAGTGATAAGCTTGCTTTCTTTTGTTTCTCTATTGGCTTCTTGAAGTAACGAACAAAGCTGTTCATATGTAATATTCTTTCTAAAAACCCAATCGTCAGAGAATTGGCTGGGAATGGCATTCATCCGTGTTTTTCTTATCTCTTCCAAAACGAGTTTGATAAACTTATTTAAATAATCATTCGAGACCATATCAATGATGTCTTCACTGCAGTAACCAGCATGATGAAATGCGGGTAGCAAAAATTCCAAATATTCGCTTATATTGATATATGGCCCCTCGTTCTTGCAGCTGCATGATTTACAAATAAAATCAAATTCACTATCAGGCAATTCCCATGGTTTCTTACCAAATTCATGATATGATGGAGTCTTATGATATACGGTTAAATCTTCCGTAGTATTGCAAATAAAACAAGCTGAGCTATCTCCAAAAATGGATTTTTCGCGAGCAGCCCACTTTTCATCATTTAACAAATAAAAATATTCATTTTGTTTTTCATAGAAATCAGCAATGACGGCTAGCTGATTGATATTCACAGCTTTTTTAAGAACTTGTAATAAATTCTGTTCCATTTTAGCACGTTCAAAACTCTCTTCTTCATGACAAATTTCGCATAAAGTGATGAGGCATGATAGTGGAATATCCCATGGGTCTCCATGCCGATACTCTTTATGATGTACATGAAGCGTGGCTGTTTTGTCTCGACAACTTTGACAAGTCCATCCATCACGTTGAAGAACCTCAAGTCGTTTCCTTTGCCAACGAGGATCCTTTAACTTTTTAGAGTAATTTGTTGATGACTCTTTTCTAGGCGAATGTTTCATCAAGGAATTCCGCATAATAACCTTTTCCGTTGATTATGTCAGATCCCTTCAATTAACGCTACTTAAAGTCTGTCTACTTTACGTCTGTCGACTTAGATAAGGCATATCCTTAATCTAAAAACATGAGAAAAGAGATGGACATTATCATTACAGAAAAAGAAAGAGAAGCTATACGTATTGGCTTTGGTAAGTTGCTGCGCGAAAAAAGGTTAGACTTAGGAATTTCTCAAGAAGAATTAGCTTTTAGAAGTGGCTTACACCGAACTTATGTGGGTAGTGTTGAACGGGGCGAACGTAACTTATCCTTAGAAAATATTTTTGTTTTTGCTAAAACTCTAGATTGCCAACCACAAGATTTGATCCCTAAACTTCCAGATTAGCCTATCATTGAATTTGTTCGTTGTCTTTAAATTAAAATAATTTCTTTTATTGCGTTCAAATTTAATAGAAAGATAAAATCTTTAGCAGCAGAGTCAAAGACTTGAGATACGATTCGTATTTGGTAATAAAGAACTGCTTTGTAGTTCTACTGTCTAAATAAACCTGACTCTGCTTTTTTTTATTTTTTAGTTTAAATTAATGCCGTCACCATCACCTCTACCTTTTAATTGTTATAAAACTTTAGAGGCTCTTGCGAAAAACTTAAGATGCCATCCAGAGACATTTTCTCGTTCAAGAGAACTTCAATTACATAAAATTCCAAAGAAAAGAAATCCTAAAGCTTTTAGAGAAGTATGGGAAATAAAAGATCTTGTTGTCAAAGATCTTTTAAGAACTTTTAACTCAGCATACTTAGATTTTTTAAAATACCATTTAAAGGAATTTCCGCTTGATTGTGTACATGGATTCGTTGATAAAAGATCTATTTTAACAAATGCTAAAGCTCATTCTGGTAAAAAACTTCTTTTAAAAGCTGACATAAAAAATTTTTTCGAGTCAATCAGGATAGAAAAATTGGAAGATCACTTTAGGGAGATGAATATTGATCCTGAAATCTCTAAAGTATTATCTAATATGCTAACTAAAGATGGTAAACTTCCTCAAGGATTCTGTACCAGTCCATTATTTTCTAATTTGATTTTCTTGCCTTTAGATAAAGAATTAATATTATTAGCATCAAAGTATAACTGTACTTATACTCGTTATGCTGACGACATAACTTTTTCTTCAAACGTTTCACTTCCGAGTTACTCTGATTTAGAGAAAATCCTTTCAAAAGGCGAATTTGAGTTAGATAGAAAAAAATATCTTTTAAGAAAAAATGGACAATCTTTTTATGTCACCGGTTTAAGTATTTCTGGTACAGAACCAAGAGTACCAAAAAAGTGGAAACATAATTTACGCCAAGAAATTTATTTTATAAAGAAATATGGTCTTTTTGAACATGTGGGTAAAAGAAATTATTCCAGTATACAAAACTGCATAAATGTTATAGATGGGAAGATCAGATTTTTAAAATCAATTGAACCTCAGCTTGCTGATGAAGCTAGAATTAATTTTAACTCTATCCTTAAAAAAGAAAACAGGAAAATAATATATCCACACACTGAAAAAAACAGTCAAAAATATGAAATTTTCATTGATGAATGTGTTATACATGGTAGGCTTTATTTATGTGGAGTCTTAGTAGAGGATGTAACATCCCTAGAAGACTCCTTGAGAAAACTTCATGAAGAATTACGGCAAGATAGTTTTTTACCTGGGAAACATGGCGCTCTAGATAATGAGATTTTTCATTGGGTTGATTCTAGTGACAGTATACGAATAAAAATCATAGATTTACTTAAAAAACTGCCTTTTAGAGCATATATCAATTGTGAAAAATTTACAGGTAATTATAAAAATGAGTATAAGAAATTATTCCTGAATCTACTGAAATCACAATTCATTAATTTAGACAATCAAGATGTAAGGTTTTTGGTTGAAATCAACAATACTGTTTCAGAGCAAGCATTACAAAATATTTCTGATGATCTTTATAAGGAATGTGAAAGATTAGATTCTCGACGCCCTTTTTCAAAACCAATTGTAAAAATGTTAGGAAAAACCTCGTATGCTTTATGTTTACCAGATTGTATACTTGGAGTTCTTAAAAAATATTTATCACTAGAAAGTAATAAGATCAAATCAGATGAATATCTTTTGTATGAGACTTTTTTTGATATTATCAAACCAAAATTAAAAACTATTTGCGTATTTAAAGAACAAAACAAAATCTTATGGTTTAAATCAAAGAATGGATTTATAGACGATGGGGTTGATTTCCGTGATTTATTAAAGGAAGAAAAACTTAATATTCTAGAAAATAAAGAGTAGGACAGAGTCACCTAAATTTTTGCTCCTTTCTTCCGATTGCAACTCTCACAAAGTAATTGAATATTTCGTGCTGTATTGCTCCCACCTTTTGAAAACGGGATAATGTGATCAAGCTCTAAATACTCTTGGCTTTGACACAAAACGCACCTTCCTTGATCACGTCTCCAAACTTCTCTTTGCACATCAACAAGAATTTGCCTAGAAGGAGTGTTTTCTTTTTTGAAATTTGAAATCCCAAAAAAATTGAAATACTCATCTATTATATCAGAAGTCAATGCCTGGTTCTTTTTAAATCCTGATAACTCAAAAAAACTTATAAGATTCCTTAGAAAAAGTTTAATTTCAATTTTATGTGAATCTGTTAAAGAAAAGATATATTCCGATACTTCACTAGAAGCAACAATAGATTCATCGTTGAGAATTTTATGAATGGCTTCCACGCTAATTTTTCTTGTTTCTTCACCTTCTATAATGCAAAAAAACGATGACACAAGCTTTCTTGGCATGGAATGAACTTTAGCAACTGAGCCAACGACCGTGAATTCATGAAGTTTAACTTCAACACTTCTGGCACTTGGACCACTATCAATCATTAATTCTAATCGGAAATTTTCAAGTATCCCTGAAAAATAATAGAGACATTCTTTGTTAAAAAGATTGATATCTTCAATCAATAAAAAATCATTTGCCTTTAGGTTGGTTACAACGCCTGCTAAATCACCAGGCTTATATATCATTGCGGCATTAATGGTAACCATCTCCCTAGCTAATTTAGAAGAAATATCAAAAGCAAATGCTTCGCATGCTGAGAAATCTTCAGTGACAACCAAAGTATGAGGAAATCTTTGGCCATTCTTTTGGCAGGAATTGATTAAAAAATTAATTTTTTCAGTATCGTTCATTTTAATACCTTTTGACGAGGTATTTTCTCATGTTTGTTCTTAAAATAGCAAGAAATGCTTAAATTCTATAAAAACCTAATACAGTGTATTTTAGGTTTGGCAACAAAAGTAGAGAAGTTTTTACGCAAATTTTACGCACTAGACTGGAAAAAACTGGTATAAAATGGAGCAAAGCGGCACAATTGGTGTTTTCATAAACTACTGAATTTACTATGCCTATGTATTCCCATTTACGTAGGTTTGTGGAAGGGCAGCCCTCTCATAACCCGCTGGTCCTTGGTTCAAGTCCAAGTTGCCCCACTTTTCTAACCTATTCTTCCACAACAAGTTAGGTGTTATTTGGTGGATCGTTCTAAAAACGAAAAAACTGTCGATGCACACACAATGCACACAGATTCACTAAAAAGCACAGCACGCAGCAGCAAACCTAAAGGTGCTGAAATGCGTGGTATACAGAAAATTAAGAATAAACATGGGAGTTATAGCTACAGGGCTCAAGTCAGATTAAATGACGGATTGCCTCCACAATCAAAAAGCTTTCCTACTCTAATGGAAGCTAGAACGTGGAAGGCTCAAGAAGAGACGAAGCGTAGGCAGGGCATGTATTTTCCTACAATGACCTCCAAACAAAACAAGCTTGATGCGCTCATTGATCGCTACATCGCAAAAGTTCTCCCTTCAAAGCCAAAAAATGCGCGAAACACTCAGCAGCACCTTCTTTGGTGGAAAGATCAATTAGGCACACTTCCATTAAATCGATTGTCTTCCGATGTCATCTCTCAAACCAGGGATTTGCTTCTAGATAAGCCCAACAGAGATGGTAAGCACTTGTCTCCTAAAACCGCAAACCGTTATTTAGCATCTCTTTCAGCAGCTCTTACATATGGTGTAGAGGAATGTGGATGGCTGCATGCTAATCCTTGTCTTCTTATTTCTAAATTCAACGAAGGGCCATCGCGTAATCGACTGTTAAGTGGAGAAGAAGTCGACAAGCTGCTTGAAGCTTGTAAGAAAAGCAAATCAAAAAATCTCTATTCCATGATTTTTTTAGCTATGCGTTCAGGAATGAGGCTTGGCGAACTACAAAAATTGGAATGGATGGATGTAAATTTAAACCAGAATATAGTGTTTTTAAGAGACACCAAGAATGGCCTTCCACGTTCAGTTCCACTTAGCAATGAAGCAAAAACTGCTATTGAGAACATCTCTCCTGTCCAAGATAGGAAGGGGCTTGTTTTTAAAAATAAGCGATCGGGCAAAAAAGTTTCCATTTATAAGGCGTTCTATAAGGTTCTTGCCTTAGCAGGTATTGAAGACCTGCACATCCACGATTTAAGGCATCTATTCTGTACGACAGCCGCTCAGTCAGGCGCGTCTATTCTTCAGATAAAGGCCATCACAGGGCATCAAACTCTACAACAGCTTTCTCGCTATACACACATTGAAGGAGCTCACCTAAAGCATATTGTGGATGATGTGGACAAAGCTTTTCAGGAGAAATAATGCTACCTTTTCAGAGAGACCATTCTCTGCCTTCCAGCCTCTTGTATTTCTGCCAGAACTTCACGTTTACTTTTCACACAAAGAAATAATGGCAGATTTTCCCCAGTCAAGCCAGCAATAAAGACAGGGTGTGCTCTCGAAGAGCCTCCCTGCTCTAGATATTCATTCCAAAGCTGTCTTTCAATTTTAGCTCGTTCTGAGTCGGAATATCGATTCGGAACAGAGAAAAAAGCAATCAAGTCACAGGGGCAAGATTTTTCAATACGTTTAATTCTTTCTTTCATTCGCATGTTTACCTCCACTTTCTATGATTTTTATTGTTGCCTGCCAATATGTCTCTCTATATCGGCAAGGCGATCTTCTAATTCTTTCAACTCCATAAATTTCATAACGTGCCCCAAAACGTCGTTTGCAGCAGCTCTTTGAACAGTAGGACTGTCGTCGCGTTCTAATAAATCAGCCAGAGTTCTTGCTGCTTTGGTTGACGTAATCTTCAAATGATTCACGGCTTCGTTTACAATCTCATTACGCAACCTGTCTAGTTCTGATTTAAATTGGGGTTCTTTAAGCCATTCGTAAAATGTGTTCCTTGAAATGCCCGCACGTTCACAAGCCTCTTCAATGGTCAAATTTGAAGCAAAGATTGGAAGGACTTGTTTTTGTCTCTTTGAGAGGCTCAATATGTCACTTTTTGTCATGTTTTGTATCTCCTTGATAAATTACTTGTTTATTAGCCTTCTGAATGCACTCTTGAAGCCATTTTCTCAAATCACCACCTTCCTGAAAATAATCACTAACACTTTTTCCATGAGGAGTAAGGGTGCGATGAATATTACAAAATTTCTTGCTCCATTTTACCGATGCTATTGCACCAGCGGAATCATAATCTGGCACAAAAAGAATATGAGTTGTTCTTTTCAAAATATTTTCTGTTTCAGCATCAATTGGCTTTGTACTACCACCTAGAGCAACACAATAGACTAAATCGCCCACCTCCTGTTGGATAAGTAAACCGTCGAATTCAGATTCAAGAACAAGGGCAACTGGCAATTGGTTGGTCCCATATACCGATGGAGATGATTTTGATCCCGATATCTCAACATATTTAGGCAGGTTATCGCCTTCTTTCCAAGCTGAACGGCGAATCTTAAGTTTTACAACTTGCCCATCGCCCGAAAATGTGGGGATAGTGAAGCCAATGGGTAGCCAAATTTGCTGAGGCGTTCCATTTTGTTTGATTTGCTCTCCTAGGCCCCAATCTTGGCGATTGCGTTTAAAGTCGCGGCCTTGATGATTACCTGGGTTAAATCCAATCTTATAATTCTTGATGGACTCGACCGTGAATCCACGTTCTTGCATTTTTTTGAAGGCGTGAGGATTCTTTATCAAATTAGCATGACACCATTCTGTAAATGCTGTTGCCTTTTCAATCCAATTTTGGGGTGGATTCAAAGCAATCAATGGTCTAAGCGGTTCTTTACGTATTGGTATAAATGGACGTGTTTTTGGAGTAATCTTCAGTCGAGAACAAGCATCCCGATAATGCAAACCATATAAATCTCTAAGGAAAGTGATTGCATCCCCATATTTTCCACATTTTCGACAGCTATAACGTCCTCCTTGATATTCACCGTTCTTGTTAGGGCGATTAGGCCAGATAAGGAAACGATCCTTGCCCTCCTTACAAAAGGGGCATGGCGAGCAATACTCACCTCCATGGCATGCTGCTTTTCTTCGAGAAGAATATCCTATCTCTTCGATCAGGTTTTTTATATCCATACCATACCCCACCTGATCAGATACCAGTATTTGATCGGCAAAAAGTTCAAATACCAGTTTAAAAGTATATGTAAAGTGCTTAAACCATCATTTTTATCATCAAATACCTGTCGAATACCTCTCAAATACTGGTATTTCATCACGTCAAATACCGCTATATTCCTTAGATATAGCGGTATTTGATGCGATAAATAGTGATTCCAAACAGAAAAATTAAACATTCAAACCAGCCTTTTCTTGGGAAGCGTTAATGCAGTAAACCCAAGGATTTCTATTGCTCGATTTCTTTGTTTGATCCAACAATTCTCGTTGGCACTCCCCAACCCCTTCTAATTCATTTAATAATACCCTGGTATGAGCTTGGCTCTGTGCAATTGATTCCGAAAGAGACTTACAAGTAAATCGCTTACCTGGATAACGTTTCATCTCCGCTTTAAGCTTTTCTTTATCACTAGCTTTTGCCCCCTTGATTTGTGTTAGACTACTAGGGTTATTCCAAGTCACATATGCGCTCTTGCATTCAACTTGAGGCTGCAAGCTGAAGCTTTGGTTTTTCCACTGTTCTCCATCTTTTAACTTGTCACAAGACATGACCGCATGGACTTTAACTCCATCAATTTTTTCAATCTTAATCATGAAGTCCATTCCACCTCGTAGAGCACTACTCCCTCTCTCTGAAGCGCCGCTCTTGTTTGTGTGATGTACCAGTATCACTGCACACCCAAGTTCACTAGCTACCCAGCGACATAAATGCAAAACCTTACCCATATCTTTAGCACTGTTCTCATCAGCTGTTATGGTTGCAGTGTGGAGTGTGTCAATGATAAGAACATCAAGGGGAGCTACCTCTTTTGCACCCTGACGTGCTTTCCATTCATTGCAAAAATGATTGATCGTCGCTGTTGCATTATCATCATACAATTGGGGTGGAATGGGATAAAAAGCGAAATTGTCTAAATCAGCGACACCATAATGTCGCGCTATGGCTCTAAATCTAGAAGGTAATCCGCCAATACCTTCACCTGCACAATAAGCAACGTAAAGGGGACGTTGAACATCAAACCTGTTAGCCCATCGACTGCCAGTACAAAGACTCATGATCATGTCTATGATCAAAAATGTTTTGCCGCATCCAGGTGTTCCATAAAACATTCCAATATCCCCAGCTCCAAAAACTTGATCAAGTAACCATTCTTTTGGAGGCATTTTCAGGAACTCGTCAAATGAATAAGGAGTAAAGACAAGTTTATCTTTCAATTTGCTCTCTGCCTCTTTTACCATGGCATCAAACTTTGAAAGCCTATCTAGATATTCTGCTTCCTTGCTCTCTATCATCGAGGCTTCCTTTGATGACTTGTCAGCCAAGCTATGAAGCCTGAGCGCGACAGAATCACTTTTCTTCCTACGCGATAAATTGCGGGAGCTAGGCCATTTATTCCTGCCCTCCAAATATGCCAGTACAAAGCACGCTTGCTGAATGGACAACAAGGGTCTTTGACAAGTTGTGTAGGGGTCATGTAGTCTTTGGGGGATTCTTCAGTCATCTGTGTCTTCTCCTTTTTTTTAGTTGTTTTTAATAGAAAGACGTCAAAACTTGAGTTAAGTCTTATGTTTCAAAAGGTGATGTATAAAAATGGTGGCTGACAAGAAAAAAATATGGGGCTGCATCAAAAATAGCTTTAGAAGCTGCCAAAGAACAAAAAATTCTTAGTAAACTGGCATCAATTTACAAAATACATCCCGTGCAGATTTCAAAATGATACTTGACCCCTTTCTATCTCCAGAAATGAGATAAGATCAAAAATTCTCGGGTAAATCTTCATCTTGATTTTTTGCTTTCCATCAACTATGATTTAGCTTGATTTTTAATAGAGTTTTTTCATGCCTCAAAAGAAAATTTGCCTCGCTAGCGACAATTGGGCCCCAGCGCATCCGCTCGTTATTAAAGCTATCACTGAAGCAAACGAAGGCTATGCCCCATCCTATGGCTCAGATGCTTGGACAGAAGAAGCGGGAAGTCTTATTCAAAAAGCTTTTAAAAGCAAATGTAAGGTCTTCGTTGTTCCCACTGGGACAGGGGCGAATATTTTTGCCCTTAGACTTTGTTGCAAAGGTTATGAATCAGTTATTTGTACGGACATTGCTCATATCCAATATCAAGAGTCTGGGGCGGCTGAAGCTCTCGTTGGATGCAAACTTTTGACGGTCCCAAATAAAGAGGGCAAGGTTACAGCTGAAGAAATAGTAAAAAAGCTAAAAAAAGAGAGAGCTTTTGGCAAACATTCTACCTCTCCTAGTATTTTGTCGATTACCCAACCTACCGAAATAGGCACGATTTATACCCTTGCGGAACTAAAAGCTCTTGCAAAGTTATGCAAAGAGGAAAATCTGCTGATGCATATCGACGGAAGCCGTCTGTACAACGCAGCGGTTAGCCTAAATGCATCTTTACAAGAGATTACCGAAGCAGCTCAGGTCGATATCCTATCTCTTGGAGGAACTAAAAATGGATTAATAGGAGCAGAAGCTCTTGTGATTTTTAATCAGCATTTACAAGAAGGTAGTGATCATTTTCAAAAGCAAATGCTGCAACTGCTTTCTAAAATGCGATATCTATCTGCGCAGTATATCCCATTTTTTAAGAATGACTTGTGGCATACACTTGCTACCCAAGCCAATCAAAAAGCACAAGAAATTGCCTCTATCATTAAATCTACTGCTGGTCTTTGCCTGAGTTACCCTGTGGAAACTAATCAGATTTTCTTCATTGCGCCTGCGCCATGGATTCCGCTGATCCAGGAGAAAATCTTTTGCTACCCTTGGGATGCTGAGAAAAATAAAGTTCGTTTTATTGCCTCTTGGAATACTTCAGAGCAAGATGTCAAAGAGATACGATCCATTCTTTCAGAGATATCGCAGAGTCCAATTTAAAAAGGCTTTTTATGACAACACCCCTCTATATGCATGATGCCTACCTAAAAGAAATGGAAGCAACCATCATTGATGTTGCCAAAGAAACAGATAACCGTTGGCTTGTTGTTTTGGATAAAACTATTTTCTATCCAAGGGGCGGAGGGCAATCGACTGACCAAGGGATTCTTTTTACAGAAACCTGGAAAGGTAAAGTATCTCAAGCCTTACAGAAAGAAGATAAGATTATTCATTTTGTTGAAGGAAGTGAACCTCCTCCAAAAGGCACTGTAGTGAAGGGAACTCTTGATTGGGATAGACGCTATCTTCATATGCGCTTACATTCAGCTGGTCATGTAGTGGATTTTGCCTTGTATCTCCTTGGTTTTTCACCAGCTCCTCTTATGCCTTTTAAAGGAGATCATGGGAAAAAACCTGTCATTTACTATCAAGGCACTGTTCAAGAAGATTTTAGAGAAATCCTGGAGGAAAAGGCTAATGAATTAGTATCGAAAAATCTGCCTTTTTCAATTCGATTTGTTACTTATGAAGAGCTGGAGCGCGATACAATCTACCTGCAACCAGGCTTACCAAAAAATAAGCCGCTTAGAATGCTTACGTTAGAAGGCGTTGGCAGTGTTGCAGATGGAGGGACACAGGTACATCGCACAGCTGAACTAGGTCGTATTTCGATACTACCACTTGAGAAACAAGAAGGAATGACGCTAATTCATTACCGACTAGTTTAAATGCAAACTTTTATTGGATCGTATATGTTTCAGGAACAGCCTTATGCAAATTTACTTGAAGAATCGTTCCCAGGCATGAAGTCCAATATGTTACGTTGTGAGCAGTTGGGCTTTCCTTGGGCATCCAAACCATTTTTTAAGGAAGACAGAGGGGAAGTTCTTTCTTATGTAGGTTTTTTGGAATATCCAATGCTCATCGAAGGCAAATGGCATAAAGCAGGAGCTCTCCATGCTATTTGTACTAAGGCTACTCATCGTGGACAAGGATTGGCATCTCGACTTATTCAAGAAGTCTTGCAATGGGCTAAGGACCAATACGAATTTGTCGTCTTATTTACAGAAATCCCTAAATTTTATGAGCAGCTCTTGTTCCAAAATGTCCAGGAGTATCGGTTTCATCTCACTTGTAAACGAACAAGCGGAACAAAATCTCTTCAGCCACTTACTTTTCCACAAGATAATGAGCTTTTTCTTCGCTGCTTCTCCAACCGACAGCCAATATCTAATCGTCTATGGGTAAAAGACAACGGTATCATCTCTTCTTACAATACTCTTTTTGCTACCTACCCCACCTATTGGTCACTTCATTATAGTCCCTCTATCAATGGAGTTCTCTCTTACCTATTAGAGGGGAAAACGTTACATTTATTTGATATTATCGCCACAAAAATTCCTTCTCTTGAGGTGATTCTTGATCATATGCCGACTGAAATTGATGAAATCTATTTTTATTTTTCACCTGATCTTTTGACCAACGCTGCAACTGCTGAACCTCTTTCTTGCGACAATAAAAATATGGACTTTAGCGGATATCTCATGGTTCATGGAAATTGGCCTAAATGCGAGCCATGTATGATTTCACCACTTAGTAGGTGTTAAGTCAAATGAAACATACTGGTCCCATTTTCCATTTTGCTCCTGTAGTATCCTCTCAGAGAGCATTCGTTCATGCATGGCTGGAGCAAAAGCACATTAAAGAATGGATGCATGGAGTAGGATTACAAAACACCTTGAATGGCCTTGAAAAATTCTTCCAAGGAGTGTCGGATACTACCTACTGGATTGGTTATGATAAAGAAATTCCCTTTGCCTTTTTGATCACCTCTCCAGAAGGAAATGATGCAACCACTTTGGACCTGTTTATTTGCGATCTCAATTATCTGGGGAAAGGAATATCGGTCCCTATGATCAAAGAATTCTTAAAGAGTCATTTTTTCCATGTGAAGCGGGTTCTAATAGACCCCGAAGCCACAAACACAAGAGCGATTCACGTATACCAAAAAGTAGGTTTTAAGATCATCGGAGAATTCATTGCAAGCTGGCACCCTGCGCCACATTACCAAATGGAGCTACTCATGAAAGATTTATTGCCTTCAATAGGAACTTCCAATGCATAAAAAGTCCAGCCCAGCCATCAAACGAGGGGATGTATCCCCCGCTGAATATACAAGATTCATTACCTCATTGAAGGCTAAAATTCGATCGGCCCAAATCAAGGCCGCTGTCACGGTTAATAGCGAATTAATCAAGCTGTATTGGGAGATTGGAAAAGAAATATTTGAAAAACAGGAGAAAGAAGGTTGGGGTAGTAACATATTGGAAAAGGCGGCTAAAGAGCTTCAAAATGAGTTTCCTGGTGTGGAGGGATTCTCAAGGCGTAATATGTTTAGGATGAAGGCTTTTTATCAGGCATATGCAAAAGTGCCACAAGCTGTGGCACAATTGGACGATTTACCTGTTTTTTCCATTCCTTGGGGTCATAATGCACTCATTCTTGAGAAAATCAAGGACACAGCAGAGCGTCTTTGGTATGCCTCCAAAACGATAGAACACGGATGGAGTAGAAGCATGCTCACAATCTGGATCGAAAATGACTTGTATCACAGAGAAGGAAAGGCCATTACAAACTTCAAGGCAGCATTGCCAGCCCCGCAATCAGATTTAGCCCAGCAATCGTTAAAAGACCCATATGTCTTTGACTTTCTCACCCTGCACAAGGAACATTTAGAAAAAGACTTAGAAGAAGCTCTAGTCAAACACATCCAAAAATTCCTGATTGAACTGGGACAAGGCTTTGCTTTTGTCGGTCAACAGTATCTCCTCAAAGCGGGAAAACAGGACCTGTATATCGACCTGCTTTTCTATCACCTTACATTGCGATGCTACGTAATCGTGGAGCTAAAAGGAGGAAAATTCGATAGTCGCGATGCTGGACAAATGAGTGCGTATCTTTCGGCTGTAGACGATCAACTCAGACATCAGGATGATCAACCAAGCATTGGGATTATCCTATGCAAGACAAAGGATAATATCTTTGCTGAGTATGTTTTAAGGAATTTTAATCGACCTATTGGAGTGGCAGAATTTGAAGTGAAAATGGTTGAAAAGCTGCCAAAAGAGCTTAAGTCAAGTCTGCCCACGGTTGAAGAGATTGAAGCCGAATTAAGCACAGTCTCTGAAAGCCAAAAGAAGCCGAAAAAGACCAAAGCCAAAAAGTCTAACAGCCGTTAGACAATTTCGCCAGAAAAAATAAGTGGTCTTTTCTTTAATAAAAAGACCACTGTTGGGTTGGTTTAACTTCTTATTTCAATCCCTTGCCTGCAAAAATCATCATTGCTTCAGACATGAACTCAGCCAGTTTTGAATGGAATGGGTCTAGCTGTTTTCTAAACTCGGGATGCTCCAGATATAGCTGTGCCATTGCCTTATAAACTCCTTGAGTTGCATCCTGAATTTGATTTGTAAATGCACGATGCTTTTTGATAATGCGTTGTACTTCAGAGGAACTGGGAACTAATCCCTTTTCGATACAGTGGACAAGTTCCCTGAAAATGGCATGTGCTGTCTCAGTAGCATTTTCATAAAATGCCTTGCCTCTTTTCTCAACATCCGTGGCATTTTTAGTCGGGTTTCTTACACTTTTACCGACAATTTCTTCTGCAGCAGAATAAGGCTCATGACCTTTTGCCTTTTTCACTAAAGTGATATTGAATCCATCGAAAATTTCTTTATCTTTCATTTTCTTTTTTCCTTTTAAATGATTGATCGTTTTGTCGATGGTTTTAAGCAGTAGTCCAATTTTCTCCCATTCTTGATTCAAAGATTTTCTATGAGAATAAAGAGCTGATAGCTGATCGAAATCACCCTTTCCTATAACTTTCTTGATTTGCTTTATCGTAAAACCAAGTTCTTTGAGGAATAGGATTTGTTGTAATTGGAGCAGCTCATTCTCTTCGTAGTATCGGTATCCATTAGACCCATAATATGAGGGTTTAAGGAGACACTCCTCTTCATAAAAGTGGAGAGTACGAACCGTCACTCCTGAGAGTTCACTTAATTTTTTAACTGTATAAGCCATCGACCTTCATCCTTGTAATATCCCTATGATTTTAAAGGATGCTCCCAATATACACAATGACGTATACGTTAGGGTCAATAGCCTTTCTGAAAAATCTAAAATCCTGAATTCTGTAGACATGATTAATACGTATACGTACAATGTAAGGTGTGCGAATTCAGACTTAGGAGAAGATTATGTTTAGCGCCACGTTAGGATGTACCCTGTTGTTTGTCGACAATCCACAGAAAAGCAGTCTCTTTTATCAAGATGTTCTTGGGCTAAAGCCCATTGAGGAGTCTCCGACTTTTGTCATGTTTGCTTTGAAAAACGGCGTTATGTTGGGCTTATGGTCTAAGTACACCGCTGAGCCTAGAGTAGATGCACCAGCAGGAGCGCTTGAAATATGCTTTCCAACTGAAGATGTAGACGGTTTGTATGAGCAATGGGGCAAAAAGCATGTGACTATCGCTCAGAAGCCAACTGATATGGATTTTGGACGCACATTTGTTGTTCTCGATCCAGATGGACACAGAATCAGAGTGTACAAACTCCATGAGGAGAAGTAATGGCGCGATATTGGATAGGGGTTGCATCTAAAGAGCACGTGCAGAAAGGAGTACTCGGAGGATTTGCTCAAGTTTGTCATGGAAAGGCTGGGCCATTGAATCGGATGGAGGAAGGAGATTGGATTGTCTATTATTCTCCCACTATTAAATTTGGACAGAAGGAACTATGCCAATCTTTCACAGCAATAGGAAAAATTGAAGATGGGGACCCCTATCCTTTTGCTATGAGTGAAGACTTTATTCCTTGGCGGCGTGATGTGTCTTTTGTGAAATCCCGAGAGGTTCCTATCCAAACCCTGTTGAATGAGTTATCTTTCATAAAGGATAAGCAAAAATGGGGATTTCCTTTCAGAAGAGGTTGTTTTGAAATCTCGCAAGAAGACTTTCAAGTCATCTCCAGAGCAATGGGAGTTTAATCATGAAGAAAAGTATCAATTTTAAAGAGATCAGTGTTCATGATACTCCAGATCGTAGCCCTGGCTTTCTCTTATGGCATGTTAGCACAGCGTGGCGAGGGTCGATTGAAATGATGCTTAAATCAATGAGCCTGACTCATCCGCAATTCGTCATTCTTGCTACTTTAGGGTGGTTAACCAGAAAAGGAGATCGTGTGACTCAAGCTCTCATTGGTAAAATGGCGGGACTTGATCCAAACACTGTTTCTCAGATCATAAGAGGGCTTGAGCAAAAAGAACTCATTATGCGTGAAAAATCCTCTGATGGAAGAGCGAAAAATCCCATTTTAACAATGAAGGGTTCAGATATTCTTAGGAGAGCACTACCTGCTGTTGAAACAAAAGACACAGAATTTTTTCATAATCTTACTGCAGAGGAAAAAGAATGCATGATCAACATCTTCCAGAAATTAATTCCAAAGAACGCAGAGATAGCCGAATGACAGAAGAGCATGTGGTGATAGATACTTCTCTTGTGCGTCGTCTGATCGCCACTCAGTTTCCTCAATGGAAAGAGCTTTCTATTGATCCTGTTGCAACGAGTGGGTGGGACAATCGAACTTTTCATTTAGGCAAAGATAAATCAGTTCGTTTACCAAGTGCTGCTGAATACGAATTGCAGGTGGAAAAAGAACATCAATGGTTACCGAAATTAGCCTCTAAACTCCCCCTTCCGATCCCCGCACCTATAGCCATGGGTCGTCCTGAATATGGCTATCCTTGGAAATGGTCTATTTATCGATGGCTAGATGGTGAAACCGTAACTTCTGCAAGTATAGCCGATCTCACTGGATTGGCGATTGATCTTGCCAACTTTCTCACGGCTCTCCACAAAATTGACGCAACAGGCGGACCACCGCCTGGATTACATAGTTTTTATCGAGGAGGATCACTATCGGTTTATGACAGCGAAACGCATCGTTCCATCGCTTCTTTAAAGGATAGAATTGATGCTACTACAGCAACTGAAGTTTGGGAATCCGCTCTCTTAACTTCTTGGGAAAATCCTCCAGTATGGGTTCACGGTGATATAAGCGCTGGGAATCTATTAGTACAGAATGGTAAGCTCTCTGCTGTTATTGATTTTGGTCAGTTGGCTATTGGCGATCCTGCATGCGATCTTGCGATCCATTGGACGTTATTTCATGGCAAAAGTAGAGAAGCTTTTAAAAAGGCGCTCCTCCTAGACAAGGGAACCTGGGCTCGCGCACGTGGCTGGACTTTATGGAAGGCTTTGATGGTTGCAGCTGGCTTTACCAATCCAAACAACACTGAATCTTCACAGTGTTGGCATATCATTGATGAAGTACTTGCAGACCACAAATTTGAAATTTAAGGTAAGGAGTAGAGATTTGAACGTAGAGAGAAGCATCCAAAATATCTATTTGAATCATGAAGAGCTTTTAGCTTTGGTGCGTAAGGCTTTTGTTGGTTGTCATAAGCTAGATGAATGGGGAATTCTTTCTGGAGGAGCTCTCAACACAACTTACAGATTTACATTAGGCGACAGCAAATTTGTGCTGAGGCTTTATGCAAGAGACCGAACTCACTGCAAAACAGAAAGAGTTATTCATCAGCTCATCGATGGTCAAGTTTCAACTCCTAAACTGATATATGCTAATGAATCTCATGAACCTTGGGCATACTCTATCTTTGAATTTATCTCTGGGAGCCACATTTCCGAAGTAGCTACCGAAAGTGGAGATTTCTTGTCGTACGAATTGGGGCATGTGCTTGCCACCATTCATAGTTTCAAGCTTCCGCAAGCAGGCTTATTTGGGGATGGCATGACCATCTCCCATGTCTTTAAAATAGGATCAAGCCCTTATTTTGAAGAAGCCTTCTCAATTATTTCTAAAGGCAAATTTGTCAGACAGAGGCTGGGAGATCAGTTAGCTGATAAGACCATTTCATTCATGCAGGAAAATAAAGAATTTTTTCCAATCGTTGAAGATAACGTCAGCCTCACTCACTCTGATTTTAAACCCGTGAATTTGCTTTACCACGAAAAAAAAGTGTTTGTCTTGGATTGGGAATTTGCTCATGCAGGCGTAGGAATCCTTGATTTTGCTATTTTACTGCGCCATAGAGATCAGTTCCCTTGCAAGATTGAGGCATTAATTAAAGGGTACACCGATTTTGGAGGAATACTTCCTAAAGACTGGTTTCGCTCAGCCTTAATCACAGATTTTGTGAATACTCTACAACTTCTAGATTCTCCTCCAGAAAGACCCCAACTTTTTCAGCAGTTAAAAACTGCAATTCAAAACACAATCGATGATTGGTAGATGCATCTACAATCCAAACCCTCATTTTCCTATTTTCCTTTTGATCGCTTCTAAAAGTTCAGGAAACGTCTCCTTGTAGTAATCTCCGCCAAAATGACCCTGATCGGGAGACTCATAGTATTCTGTTTGCAGTCGATCCCTGATCACATGAGCCTCCTGAATTGGAATCCATGGGTCATTTGCTCCAGCAAATTGAATAATCCACTTTTGATTTTTCTTAATAGCTTCCCAATCCCATGGTGTGTTGAAATACCCGCTTAACTTCTCTGTTTCTATCCCCAAATCTGTATAATAAGCACCAATCAATGCAGCACCTAAGATCGCATGCGTTTCAGCATACCTCATAGCTGCAATAGCCCCTGAGCTATGCCCTATAATGAATGTGTTTTGATCTGCTTTCAATTCTTTTTCTAAAAATGGAAGCCAATAGGAACTTCTTGCTAACTCTGTATCAGGAAATTGCGGGGCGTTCACCTTAACACCCAGCTTCTCAAGCTCCCTCTTTAGATAGGGTAACCAGTTATCCGTTGGCTTGCTGTTACCATTGCCATGAATCAAAATTGCTCTTTTTAAACCCATGTCTCTTCTCGTTTCTTAGAATGAAAGTATTCTTCACAAAGTCCCGTAACTGCATCACCAAAACCCCAACCCAAATCTCCTGCTCTTTCCTGGATATCCAAAAAGCGTTCTTTAAAACGATCCAAAAAACCATTTTCATAAGCATCTTTCAAAGTTTTGCGAAACATACTTTCCATGCTATCGTAAAACCGAGCATCAATATCACCATATTCCAAAGTGCAATCTACCCCATATTCCACATACGTAAGTTGTAAATCTATAATCGCTGCAATATCTGATGTGATCTTTTTAAAATCGCTGATCGCCTTACGTGCTATAGAGTAGTTTAACGAGGGAAACCCTTTCTTCGGATAAAATTGCTTTTCTAGAATGTGCTTATACTTTTCGACTACTTTTTCTATATTGGCGGGTTCTACTCGAGGCGCATAAAATTCTTGAACCGCATTAAATGTTCTGTAAAGAGTCAGGAGCTCTTCTCTTAGGCACTCTTCATCTTGGCTTTTTAAAAAGGTTTTAAATTTTTTTATATCCATATCGCTACCATATCGATTAAAGAAGTACAGTGTACGATGTGAAATTTATTTTTTCTACAGATTTCCATAGAGGACTTTGAGGAGATCGAAACCAAAAAAGCGTAAAGTCAACGATGCACAGTGGATGCACACTCATGTGCTAAGTACAGTTGTATCTGACTAAACAGCACTGTTGATAAAATTCCCTTTTCTCTTGTATCTTAGTACTATAACAAATAGCTGCGTGCTGTGTTGTTTAGTATGATAGCGGACTCATAACCCGCTGGTCCTTGGTTCAAGTCCAAGTTGCCCCACTTTTTCCAAGTTGTTGTATACGAGGTATTTAGATAAGAAAAGCAAGCAATCTGAAATTAAAATTCACCAAAGAAAATGCCTCCTTGGCACATTTTTGGCACATTGCAAGCCTATTATCTACAGCACCATACAGTACACAGCATCAAAACAATGTCATCACTGCCCACTTTTTTAACCAAAAGAAAGGAGCATGAGCACATGGCAACTATTCGTAAAAAAGGAAAGAAATGGCAGGTAGCCATCCTAAAAAAGGATGGATTTCCTCCTGTTTATAAATCAGGTTTTCCCACCAAACAAGAAGCTAAAGACTGGGCGGCTATCGAAGAAGCTCGTCGTCAGCAAGCTAATTATTTTCCTGAACAAGTCGCCAAGAAACATACCCTAACACACGCTATTGATCAATACATTGACTTAATCCTCCACTCAAAACCCAGGAGCGGTAAAGACATTCTACGCCATCTCAATTGGTGGAAAGAAAAGCTAGGCAGTTATGCCTTAATGCGTGTTACTCCAGAGTTGATTGCACAGCATCGTAAAGAACTGATGGAAGGTATCACATCAAAAGGCACCAAAAGATCAACAGCAACAGTGAATCGCTACATGGCTTCTCTTTCGATTGCACTCAGCTTTGCAGTCAAAGAATGCGGTTGGATAACAGCCAACCCAATGCTTCGAGTCTATAAGCTACAAGAATCTCGGGGTCGTGATCGCATCTTAAGCAAAGAGGAATGTGAGCGGTTACTTGCCGCCTGCGCTAAAAGCAGAAATGCCTTATTGGTGCCAATTGTCACTCTTGCCATTACAACAGGCATGCGGCAAGGCGAAATTCTCAATTTAACCTGGAATGACATTGATCTCGATCAAGGGATTGTCACAATTAAGGAGACCAAAAACGGCAGACCACGCTCAGTGCATATAGTTGCTACCGTTGTAGAACAGCTCAAAAAACTGGCACAAGAACGAAAACCTAATATCCCTTTTGTGTTTCCCAGTAAGAAACGTTTTGGAAAAATCGCAATTCGTAAAGCGTGGGAGGAAGCACTTGTCCGCTGTGGGATTAAAGATTTACGTTTTCATGATTTACGCCACACTTTTTGCACGTATGCCGCAAATAGTGGTGCTTCCAATCTCCAACTAAAATCAGCGATGGGTCATCAAACCACTCAAATGCTGGAGCGTTATACAACTGCGAATGCCATCCACACAAAGCAGCTCTCAGAATTCGTTGAGATGAGCCTTTTTGGACAACAAAAGGTTGAACATGCGGTTAACTAAGCACGAAAGATTAGCAAAAGAGCTTCGAGCCCTTTTTGCCAATCTAGATGAACATTACCGAAAAACAGCTATTAGCCTTGATGTTGTACAATTTCATTTCTATGAAAAGAAGTTGATTGCCAATCGTCCCTTGATGAGTCAGCTAGCCCTAAGGGCTATGATGTATGCTCACTATCACGGACTAAGGCACCTCTCAGATAAAGAAGAAATACGCAATGCTTGTTTCAAACCTTTGATCGGAGCCGTTGTCAACTCTCCTCTGTTCACAACGTCAAACGTTCTTATAGATGCTCCTGATACCCTTCCGAATGCACGAAGATGTATCCCTTGGGATGTAATAACAACTCTTCCTAGCAAGACCTTAAAACAACTGGACGACGCATATCTTGAAGCAACTTTATATTGCGCTGCGGAATCGGAAATGTCTGAGTGGATTGATTGGTTTGAACATGAAGACAAGTCAATGTCTTTTACCAATCAGCTTTTCTCCATATTTGCTTATGAAGATAAACAAGCGCCCGTGAAGAAAAATTTGATGAAAATGGCTTTACCTTTTTTAGAACAAACAGCTCTCACTTTTTATGAGAAATTAACCTACAAGAAAATGCTACAAACGATCAAAAAGTCTGATTTTGCACCGCATAAAACGACCTCTATAGCACAAGCATATGACCTAGTGTGTCACTCTCTCCGCTCACGAAAGAAACGTTATTTAGATGAGTTCAAGAGATTTTGGAAAGAACGTATTCAGGAATTAGTCTTTGAAGATGTCGCTTGGTCAGAAAAAGAGAAGGAAGATTTTTTTACATGTTGGGCAACTCGTCAACAGCCTAATGCCATCAAAAAAAAGGAAGAAAGTATTCGTTGGAAAACAAGTCTTGCAATGGAAAGGCAATCTTATGCCGCCTTTATTCGTTATTTTGTCACTCAATTTTTACAAGATCCTAGTAAAAATCAGATCTCAGGAGAAATTGTTCTTTTACTTTGGTTGATGATCTACATCTCACAAAATCCTGACCAAATCTGTCCGATTAAACGCCTGTTGCAATTAACGACTGTTAATCTTGAGAATGATATCTTATCAATTGATGGCTACGAGACGGAACTTTCGCAAGGATTGCTAGACCTATTCCAGCAATATTTAGGGGGAAATGCTGAGTCTTTTTCCCGGCATCAAAAATTATTTCCTAACCTCACTATAGATTATCTCGAAGACGCTTTTAGAAAAGCATCCGATATGATTTTACCAAAAGACAGTCTTTCAGCACTTCCTGAGGCATTTTTAACTTTCCCTCACCAACATCATGGCATGAGAATTTCTCCAGCTCAGAGGAAGCATCATCAAAAGAACCCATCCCCGATTTGCTATGAGTCTATTTCTAGACACGATTTAAAGAAAAAACTCTTTAAACATTCTGAGCTAAAAACAGCTTCTTTTCCCTCTCCTTAAATTTATATAACTCTCTTAAAACCAGTCTATTAAAACAACTTTTCGTGTTATTCCTCTTTCATTTTCCGATCATCAACTTTCGTGGTCAAGAGATAAATCCGGCAGCTGAAAAATAATGCCGATTATAAGCAAAGCCAATCCAGGCTTGCGAAATTATGAGGAGAACCATGGAACAAGAACATAAACATATCTATTGCACAATCAAACAGATTGCTGCAGACCCAAACTTTTGTTTCACAGTGCCCATGCTGCGTTACTATGTGTTGCATGCACATAAAAATAAACTTGCTTCAGCAATTCGCAGAATCGGCAAAAAGGTCGTTATTAGAAAAGATCTCTTTGTTAAGTGGATTGAGGATCAGTCTGCAAGAGGGTATCACAAGTGAAAACAAACCTTACTTACTCAGATTCATTTGATGATCCTTTAGGGATGATGATGGATCAATCCAAATGGGCATTTACAAATAGCATTGTGTGGAATGACAAGCCAGAAGGCGAGAGATTTTGGGAAATACATCTGCATTTTGAAAAGGAGATCTCGAAATATCTTGAAGAAGTCGGGGTATTTCAAGCTTTATTTCCAGATGACACAGGTAGAAAAAATTTAAGGCAAAGGTAAAAGCATGTCATCAAATCTACCTGTATCTCAAATACCTTTATCTTTAGAAGAATATAGAATTGCATGTTCCGAAAGAGCAAGACTGTTAGAAACTTGCAAAGAGTTAACTACTTCTATAGAGAATCAGATTGTCGATGAGCTTAATCGCAAGCTAGCCATTGTTCATACGGCGACCACACACATTTTAATAGAAAAATGCCCTACAGAGTTTGTCCTAGATTCTAAAGCATCTTTGTTAACTCTCTATGAGAATGATCTCATTGAAATTGATGGAAAGCTACGATCCAAAGCTCAAATCTGGATCAAAAGCCCTCACCGAAGGACTTTTCATGACATCGTTTTCAACCCTAAGAGAGTCGGTCATTATGATGACAAGTACAATATTTGGAAGGGATTTGCTATTGAACCTATCCAAGGCGACTGTTCTTTGTACTGGGCGCATGTTAAAGATATCATTTGTAGCGGCAAAGAAGTGCATTACCAGTATGTGCGTAAATGGCTTGCTCATCTCATCCAAAAACCATGGGTAATCTCTACTGCATTGGTGTTAAGAGGTAAACAAGGTACAGGAAAAGGTTCTTTTGTCGAGCCTATCGGAAAAATCTTTGGCTCACATTATGCTCCTTTAGCTAGCCTGGATCGCATTCTGGGTAGATTTAACTTTCATCTAAAAAATGCACTATTGATTTTTGCAGATGAAGCCATTTGGGGAGGAAATAAAAAAGAAATTGGAGCATTGAAATCTCTGATTACTGAACCTAAACTTTTTATCGAAGGTAAAGGAAAAGATGGGTATTGGATTGATAATTACAAGCACCTGATCGTATGTAGCAATGAAGATTGGGCCATCCATTTGGATCCCGATGGTCGTAGATTCTTTGTTTTAGACATTCCAGCACATAAAAAAGAAAACATTCCGTATTTTAACGCTATTCATGAACAGCTCTCCAATGGTGGCTATGAAGCGCTTATGTATGATCTTCTTCATGAAAACCTGTCAGGATTCGATCCCAAAATCATGCCGGAAAATTTTGCAGGGTTTGACATGAAGATGGAAGGAGCTTCCAGCATGGATCGCTTTATTTACACCTCTTTGAAGGAAGGTTGCTGGGATCACGCTAACATTGGACCATCATCAGAACTTCAAAATGTCACTATTGATAGATTCTATGAGAATTATAAAACGTGGTGTGAACATAAACGTCAAACCATTTCCAGAAAAGAACTACTTGGCAAACGACTAAGGGAACTTATTCCTGGAACTATTACTAGGAGGAGTACACGAGAGGAAAATGCTAAAAGACCCGTCATTTACCTCTTTCCTCCACTTACAGAGTGTCGTTCATCTTTTGAAAAAGCTTATAAGCAAACCTCTCAAATTTGGGATTGGTCATAGTGGTCAGGGCAAAATTCGATATTATGAGAACGCACAAGAGAAAGTCGATAGATACTATATTTAAAAACTGCCATGACCACTATGACCACCCTGACCAAAAAGTTGAAGTATTATGAATTTATTGGAAATTGTTGAAGAAAAAGGTTTGTCATTTCAAAGAACATCATCAACGAAAGGTGGAGAATACCACTCTCCATGTCCTAATTGTGGGGGAGATGATAGATTTATGTTTTGGCCAAAAGATGATCAATATTGGTGCCGTCAATGCAATATAAAAGGCGATGCAATTCAATTTTGCAGAGACTTTCTCGTATTGGATGGGTAGAGAAAGAATGCGAATGGTTGCCAAAACTTGCTCCTTTATCTTCTTTACAGATTATACCAATATTGATATAATAAGGGAAATGGAACATGAGTATACAACAGACTGTTAAACCGCTATTATGGGTGAGTTCTTCAAAGAAAAATTTAATGGAAATGCCAGAAGGCGTCATTACAGATTTTGGCTATGGTTTATATCAGGCTCAAATAGGAAAGCATCCAGATATTGCTAAGACACTTTCTGGTTTTGGAGGTGCAAGTGTAATCGAACTTGTGCAAGATCATAAGGGCGACACCTTTAGAGCGGTTTATACGGTTAAGTTCTCAGATGCCATAATAGTATTACATGCCTTTCAAAAGAAAAGTAAAAGAGGCATGGAGACACCCAAACAAGATATGGAGCTGATTCGGTCTAGACTTAAACTAGCTGAAGAAATCTATAAAGAATGGAAACGTAAGGGAGATAAGAACAATGGTTAAGCAAAATAAAGAACATCCAGAGTATGAAATATCCTCTGGTAATGTTTTTGCAGATCTTGGGTTAGGCCAATCTGAAGAACTTTTAGCCAGAGCAAAACTTCTGAATGATGTAAGTACATTAATCAAAAACAGTGGTCTTTCTCAGAAAGAAGTTGCTGAGAAGCTGGGAATTACACAACCAAAAGTCTCCATGTTAGTGAGTGGGCAGCTTTCTGCATTTAGCACAGACACTTTAATCCATTATTTATCTATCCTTGGATGTGAAGTGCAAATCAAGGTCAAAAAACCAAGATCCAGATTAGGAATATTTCGACATAGAGGCCACATTGCGGTTTGTTGATTGTTGTGATCCGCTTCCCCAAAACACACTACCAAAACGGATCGAATAAAGGAAATAGAAATGTATCGAATAGCATGCCCGCAAGATGAGAAAACAATTCTCTACTTTGATAAATGTGGCAATAAGCACGTTCGTAAGGGCGGAAATTTATCCTGGCGAATCAATAATCCAGGCCTAGTAAAAAGTCACAGTCATTTTGCAAGAAACAATGGTTCAATAGGTTCTTGTCAAGGTTTTGCGATTTTTTCCTATCCAGAGCAAGGTCATAAGGCACTTTCAGCTTGGCTTCATTCCAAAAAGTATTACAATGCAACTGTCCAGGCTATAGCCGAACATTATCATCCAAAAAATGCTGATGCCTTTGCTGCAAAGTTAAGCAGTTGCATACCCGTGCCTATAGATAAAAAACTCAAATCCTTTACGGATATAGAACTTCAAAAGCTACTAAAGATCATTGAAAAATCATGCGGATATGAATTGATTGGAAATGAAGAAACATGCGTTCTGCCGAAGATTACTGCAAAAATAGAAAATGGTGATTTGGAAGAAACCTACTTGATAGGAACAGATCTAGTTTTATCAAAAAAAGAGGCTATGGAGTGGGTGAAAACAAATCGACTAGATGCAGTAATTGTTCGTCATAAAAATGCCTCTGAACATTTACGTTCCAGGCCAAGCCACTGTATTTGGAATGTACAAATCCCTGAAGAAGCGATTTCTCCAACTCAAGGAGAGATTGAAACGCTAGTGAGAACCGTGGGCAAGAAAAAACCAGGTCAATGTATTTGGGGATTCATTAATGGCATTTTGAATTCGAGAGAAGGCGCATTAGAGTCTGCAGAGTTAATTTCGGGCTATGCAAATGAAGAGGAAGTTTTATCATTACCAAATGACTCTCTAATTCTTGGAGCAAAAGATGTTGGTGTATGCATTTCTTTAAAAATTGGAATCGATACTCCTATTGTCTCTTGGGCTGCTAAATTTTTAAGATATCTTCTTGCCTTATCAAACAAGGAAGATTCCCAACTCCCACTCATCGTATTTGCACATAGCCAAGGAGCGATCATTTCAGAACATGCTTTAAAACTATTAAACATTGATGAAAGGCAAAAGATTCGCATTTTCACTTTTGGAGGAGGATCATTTCTTGAGGTTGGTAGTTGTCATCCCGACTCTCACAATTTTGCTAGCGAAAACGATCTAGTTTCGTCTATGGGATCACCCTATTTTCGATCATTAGCCGTACATAGATACCTTGGAATGAAAGAAGGTTTAAGCCAAGAAGCCATCATTAAAAGATGGGCTTTGGATGATGCATTACTCTATCTTGATTCTGTAGATGCTCTTGTTTTTGAAAGCTTTATGAAGCAACGCATTAGTCACTATGAAAGCCTCATGGAAAAAATTAGCAATATAACCATATTGGATCCAGACCCAAACTATTATGTTGAGCACCAATTCAGCAGAGAATGCTATCAAAAAGAAGTTAAGAGACTCGTGGGAAAATATAAAAGTCCTCCAGTACGTCCTTCGCTTACCATTAAGCTTGAAGAGAATGAGAAGGAGCTTCTCTATGTCTAGCTGTCAAAATAAGGCAGAACCCACTCAAAATTTTAAAAGAAAAGCCAAGGTTTGTGCTGTAACTTGGACGATTATTTATGTTTTGCTTTTGCCGCTGCTATCTTATTTTGCATTACTTTCAGCAATGATCTTTGATAAGCCTGATCTATCAATTCTAAAAGGATTATCGATGATTTTCATCATTTCTTTAATTCCATTGTCTTTGCCTGTAAGCATTGATCTTATGTGGTCAAGCTACGTAAGTGAAGAATATGATAGGACTTTGTTTTTTTGGTCAGTGCCTTGGCTGACTCTTATTTCCGTTTTGGCTTTAGATTTTATTATTAGTTCATGGATGTAAACTTATGATAACTGATCAAGCGATGTCTGCGCAAAAAAAAGCTAAGTGCACCATGATCGTTTGGGGCCTTACTTATTTATTTCTTTTTCCATTTTTGTTTTTCTTCTTTGCACCATTTGTAGGGGCCAATTCAATCAATGCCTCCTTTGCGAAGAAATTGATTGGCTTTATTACTCTCTTGCCCATTTTTGCAATGCCATTAAGCTTTTTTTTAATGTGCTTCAGTTATTCAAGAGCTTGCTACAAAGTGGTTCGCCTATGTTGGGTGATACCTATTTTCTGCTTTGCCTTAGTGTTGCTAATGCATGTGATATTAGACCAGCTGAGTTCTTAAATGGATTGGCACAAATTTGGCACACCAACTTCTTATCCACGTCAACAAATCTCATCATTTGCCAATTGCTTTTCAACCAGCTTTTTGGTGGATGAATAAAGTTGCTTTAAGCGGCTATACAGCAACCTGGATTCCAAAGAATATTCCTGCATTAATCGTTGGAAATGAATTTGATTACATGACCCCTTTTGAGATTTTTCAAAATGACTCTCGTTTTTCACGCCCTAATATTCAATTTGTCGAGATAAAAGAGGCAGGCCATTTTAATTGGATAGATAATCCTGATGCCGTAAGAGCGGCTTTTCAAAACTACTCTGAATCTCTGAATTAGTTAGCCTTTGCAAGAGGGTTATTGATGATTTTTTATCATTCAATAGCCTTATTTAGCTCATTTCTTTTTTAAAACCAGATAGTGCATTCCCAAAACCGTCCAAGCATTTTCGTCTTCTAAGTATTCTATTAGTTCATTATAGGCTTTGTTTATATCTATTTGAACTTGATAAGTTCTGTGCAATAGGGTCAAAAACAAAAGATTATGATTAAAATAACGTTTTCTAACTTGTTCTCCCTCTAAACGAATATTTTCATATAAAACTTTTCCTGTGACATCTAAATTGCTAGAGATCACTTCATACAGCTCACTGAGTTGAGACTGTTGGTTTTCTAACATTTGTAATATTTCAAGGGAGATCTTACGATTTCCTATTCCATTGCTACGTTGAGATTCAGCAACTAATTCTAAAGCTTTATCAATTGCAGTAATTGGATGTGAGGTTTTCTTAGCGGAATCACAGGAATCGATTATCAGGACATGTCCATTTGGTAAAAGATAATCCCATGTATTTTGCAAAGCTAATAATGGCTTTTTAAGATGCTGTAAAGTTAAGCGAAATATGACTACTTCAGCAGAATTGGTCAATTGCTCATTGAAAATTTCAGCATCACCTTCTTGAAATTCTACCTTATCTCTTGCATAGCGCTCATTTGCTTGCTTTACCGATAAGGGCAGCTTTTCTATTCCTAAAAAAGTTTTATTCTGAAATTGATCTGCAAGCTTGGAAAGATATGCACCATTTCCACTTCCAATTTCTAAAACGCTTTTTACCCCTTCCCACCATTGTTGGTTCGCAATCCAAATAAACTCAGGTTCAAAAAAAAGTTCGGCTTGTCCTTGAAGAAAGGCATCCCATAATTCTTCAGTAGTCGCTTGTTCTAATCTTTCCAAACATATTTCTTTATCGTATTGGAGAAGATGCCTTAAAGAGACTTCTGCATTCAAAGAGGACATGGATATGATTAAAGAGAAAAAGAGCATTAGGAATTTTTTCATATACAGTCCTAGTATTAATTTTGAAAAACGCCAGTTTTCTTTAGATAATCTGCGGTGCACAAGTGGTGCAGCAAAAGACGTATTATGCCATTAAAATCCAATAAATTCCAGTAGCATTTTAGCGATAAACCCTTTATCATCTTGCTCATAGCGGTTGGATGGTAATGGGTAATATGAAAGGCGACCGCCCTCATAACCCGTGAGCCTGTCTCTAAAATTTCTTTTATTTTATCCTCAAAAACCTTATCGTCAGATGCTTTAGAATGTCATTAATTTGAGTGGTCATTCTTTGATCTATTCATGAATTTAGTACCCTTGGACCAACTGAGGACCAAATAGGGACGACAACGAGCATCACATGACGATAGACCTATCAGACGAAGCTTCAACAGCTGACCCAACATATACCATCAAAAGTAGGGTCATTGATATGAAGCAGTTAGAAACACTCAAGAAGAATCTTCCCAAGGGAATAGATCTAAGAATCAGTTCAAATAATGTTATTACTTTCAGGGCACGTTTTAGGAAGCGAGGCCATCCAGAGATTACTCAAACATTTCCTGATCTCAAACTTGCAAAGCATTGGCTCATTGAACAAAACCGCAACGCCATGATGGGCATTCATCTACCTCATTTAAAAGCATCAAAACGAACTTTGACGGAGGCTGTTGATCGTTACCTTGAAACCGTTCTTCCCCGTAAACCAGGCAATGCAGATAACACCATCAGACATTTGAATTGGTGGAAGAAACAGTTAGGTGGGTTTGCTCTTTCGGCTATTCGCCCTCAAATGATTGCTGAGAAGCGTGATGAGTTAAGTAAGGGAACGGTTCGGGGGAATCAGCTACGTAACCCAGCAACGGTAGTGCGCTATCTTTCGCACCTATCACATCTATTTACCATTGCCTGCAAAGAATGGGAGTGGGTATCAGAAAACCCAGTTAAAAAGGTCTCCAAGCCTTCTGTAAGTCCAGGTAGGGTTAGATATCTGGAAAAAGAGGAAATCAAAACGCTACTTGATTGCACCAAACAGAGTAAAAGCAAAGATTTGCATGCCGTTGTCATTATTGCGCTCGGCACAGGCATGCGGTTGAGTGAAATCATGAATCTTCGCTGGGAGCAAGTAGATGTAGTTAATCAAGTAATCAAGCTATCCACTTCAAAAAACGGTGATCCTCGTTTTATTCCTCTGAAAGGATTTGTTCTTGAGACTGTCAAGGCAAAGACTGATCCAAGAGGCATCAAAGCTAAGGATTTACTTTTTCCTTCACCATATGATGTCAAAAAACCAACAGACATTCGCTCGGCATGGGAGACAGCCATCAAGAAGAGCGGCATTCAAAATTTTAGATTCCATGACCTGCGACATACAACAGCTTCTCATTTAGCCATGAGTGGAAAAGGACTGCATGATATAGCCTCGTTGCTGGGCCACAAAGACTTACAAGTAACCAGAAGATATGCTCACCTATCAAATGCACATAAGGCAAAAATGGTAAGTGAACTTAGCACAACATTATTTGAGGAGGAAAATGGAAGAATATAACACTGCAGATTGTAACCTTGAAACTTTGAAAGAATGCGACTATCAATATTGGATGAAGTATGACTTATTAAGCATCATTCAGATTAGCTTTATTGCATGTGGTAATGAACCTTTATATAGTCATGAACCATTTTTTCAATTTCAAGTCTATTATGGAAGGCAACAAAAAGTTTATAAGTTATTGTTAAGTGGCCTGGAAGCCAATAAAATTAAAGCAACTAGTCAGGACAATCTTTTAGCTAAAGCATCTCCTATTGAATGGCTAGCCTACCTAAAGAGCAAGCATTATTCTTTACCTAGCTATTTGAAAGATATTGCTTTTGATTCATTACCTGAAAAACGCTCTAAAGAATCTTATCAAATTAAAGAGGTAAGGGGTGATGAATCAGTCTTAAAAGCGATTATGCGAACACTGCTTGACCTCTTTCCTAAGTATCCCAAAGATAGGTTAATAGAACTTGCTCCAATAAGAATATATGCGAATGGTGATGCACACTCTCCGGAATCCTTGAAGAAAATGATTGCAGAGATAGAAGGTGGAAAGCGTTCTTCTGGAAGACCTTCGATTAATGAAATCGAAGAAATAAAAAGGGATATTCCTAGGCAATGGTTAATTCAAAAAAAAGAATATTAAAGCAAGTGCAGCTCTAGCTATATCTAAAAAATCCTTGATTATACCTTTCTTCACAGAAATGGTATTTCAGTGCTCTCAGGATCTAATCTAGAAAGCATCCTTATAGTTTATTGAAGTTAATTTATCGCACAAAGCGGTAAGCGAAATTCAATAACTTTAAGGAGAAATACTATGGAGGAAAAGAAGCCAAGACGCTTAATCCCTTTAACCAAGTGGAATCAATTTCACTTATGGCCTACGATTGGCGGTCTTCGCCACCTCGTAGCCTTTGCTAAACAAAAAAACTTTGAACAAGTGCTTATCCGTGTAAATGGACGAGTTCTTATTGATGAAGAAGCCTTCTTTGAATGGGTAGATGACTCAGAGAAAGGAGGCTACCATGTATAAGACAAATAGCTCAGTTGATGTTCAGCAGCTCAAATCAGGGATAGACATTAAATCATTCTATGAAAAAGAACTTGGCATACATTTAAAGACACATTCCAGCAAGCCTTGGAGTCTTGCTGGACTCTGTCCTTTTCATACCGACAAACAAAGCGGAAGCTTCTACGTTAACCTCAATACAGGAGCTTACAAATGTTTCTCTTGTAGTATGAGTGGAGGCGATGTGATTGACTTTGTTTGCAAAAAGCATCGGCTCTCATTTAGGGAAGCTATCTCTGAACTCAGCAGTGCATGGAGGGGATCATGTTAGATTTGAATCTACCTTCTGCAATTTCAAAAACTAACTTAGAATATGCTTGGCATTATCAAGATCAAGAGGGGCAACCTCTCTTTATCTCATGCCGCTATAAATGCCCTAAAAAAGGGAAACGTTTCGTTCCCTACCACATCAATGAAGCAGGAAGCTGGCAGATTGGAGCGGGTAAACAACCTTACCCGCTTTTTGGCCTGAACTTGCTTCGGTATTATGGTACGTCAAATACCGTTTATATAGCCGAAGGAGAAAGAGCCGCCACAGCTCTTCAATATCTTGACTTATTGGGCATAACCTCGCCCTTTGGGGCAGACAGCTGTGCAAAAACTGACTGGTCGCCTCTTAAGTTGTATAAGCAATTTGTCATCTTGCCTGATCACGATGCTCCAGGTCAAAGGTATGCGGAAGAAGTTACAAAAACCCTGCTTTTGACGAATCCTGAGGCTTCTATATCGGTATGTTCACTCCCAAACTTACCGGATGGAGGCGATATTGTTGATTGGTTGAAAAGCCAAGAAGAGCTAGCAAAATGGGATGGATTTTTTCCCATTCAGCCCGAAGTAGCTGAATACCTCAAAATGAGGTTCTTAAAGCTTGTGGATCTGCATAAGCAACCATATCAAAGCTTTCCAAGTCAATATGTAGAGTCAGAATTGTCTGAAAATTGTTTATCTCATGTGCCTGAATTTCCTTCGGATGCCTGGCCATCTCTTATTTGGGAATGGTGTCAAGAATGCGCAGCGAGCATGCGCATTCCACCAGATTTTTGTTGTGCTACACTGCTTGTCGTCTTAGCTTCTTTAATCGGCAGAAAACGACAAATTAGGCCGGAGAAAAAGAACTCTAAGTGGGTTATTACGCCTAATTTATGGGGTCTTATTGTGGGTAGGTCAGGTCTTTTAAAGACTCCTGCAATGAAACAGGTGCTTTTTGGCTTAGATGATCTCATTCAAATTGTAATGAAAAAACATCAGCAAGCCATGCAGGAGTATGAGGCACAAAAGGAAAATGCTAAAGTCAATAAGCTTCCTTTACCTCCGACTCCAACGCTTAAAAGATATAAGACCGAAGATCCCACCATTGAGGCTCTCGGTCCAATTTTAAGGGATAATCCACAAGGACTTCTTCTTTTTCGGGATGAGCTGCAAGGATGGCTCAAAAGCATGAATAAGAAGGGGCAAGAAAATGCACGAGCCTTCTATCTAGAAACATGGAATGCAAGTGCAAACTTTACTAGCGACCGAATCGGCAGGGGCGTGATTCACATTCCCTTCATGTGCCTAAGTGTTTTTGGTGGGATTCAGCCAGGACCTATTTCTTCTTATATTTCCCGAATGAGGTCAGGCGATGACAATGATGATGGCTTTCTTCAAAGATTTCAGGTCATGGTTTGGCCAAAATCAATTCCCTGGATACCATACACAGGGACTCTTGATGAAGAGATGGAGAGAGATATCAAAAGGATTTATCTTTGGCTGGATCAACTTGCCTTTGATCGACATGGAGATCCAATAGTTTTGGAATTCTCAGATGAAGCTCAAGTTTTATTTGATGAATGGCAAGCTAAAATTCAACCTCGCATCCGTTCAGATGAAATGCCTGAATACATGGCCAGTCACTTAAGCAAATACCCAAAGCTACTGCCATCAATTGCTCTTATCATTGAGATGATTCAGGGGGCTATTAATCAAGTGCATCCGACGTCAGTCTCTGTACAAAGCTTTAGAAGAGCAAAAGAATGGTGCGAATATCTCGAACCCCACGCTTGGAAAATATACGAATGCGATCAAGTTAGCATCATAGAAAATGCTAAAAAACTTATTCGTAAAATCCATGAGGGCAAGCTACCCGATGGGTTTACCGTTAGAGAGGTGCATCATGGGAAGCATTGGGGCGGCTTATCTGATTCTAATCAAGTCCAAAAAGCATGTGATTATGCAGAAGATAAAAAATGGCTAATAAAGAAGCAGCAGATGCCAACTGGTGGTAGACAACCCGATCGCTATTATTTAAACCCTAAATTTCCCTCTCCGCACGTTTAGGGTAAGAAGGTTCAAAAGGTGCAAAAGGTCAAGTTAGGTTGGTAACTTTCGCACCTTTTGAACCTTGCTTGTCTAAGAGAAAATTCCATCTAAAAGCAGGTGCAATTTTCTAAAAAATTTGATATATGTAATATATAAAAAGGAGCTCTAAAATATGTGTGCAGCACCAAAAGGTAATCAGTTTGCTATTGGAAATAGCGGTCCCTCACCTTCTAAATATACCCCAGAATTTATAGAACAAGAGGCAATAGCTTTCATTAATTGGTTTTGCAAGCCAGAAAATATTTATTTCAAACGCTTTGCTCTTGAAAGAGGCTATCCGCCTGATGAACTTGCTCATTTTGCCAAGAAAAGCGAAGTGTTCAAGCGAGCGTATCTGTTTGCTAAAGAGTGGCAAGAATGCAAGATTGTGGAAGGAGCCTTATTCAATAAGCTCAACTCCAACTTCGCCAAATTTGCTATGGCCAATCTCTCTGGTTGGTCGGATAAGCAGCAGCTCAGCGGTGATGCCACTAATCCTCTTGCATTCCTTATGCAAAAGATTGATGGCACCACCAAGGACCTTGTGCATGATGACTGTAGACAATAAAGCAGCTGAGAAGTCGCTTAACGATCCTTATTGGCGCTTGAATCATCTTTATTGGATCATTGACAAGGTAGGAAATAAAGAGCTGTTTAAACTCAATTGGGCTCAAGAAAAACTCTATCATGAGATGTGGTACTGCAACTTGATTCTCAAAGCGAGGCAGCTTGGTATAAGCACATTCGTCTGCCTGTTGTTTTTAGATCGGTGTCTGTTCAATAGTAATCAACATGCAGGCATCATTGCCCATACGAGAGAAGATGCTGAAATGCTGTTCAGGCGGGTAAAGTTTGCCTACGATAGCCTACCTATAGAGATCAAGGCGCTTCGTTCTGCCAATACAGACAATGCAAGAGAGTTACAATTGAGCAATGGATCAACTTTGCGTGTGGGAACTTCTATGCGATCCAGTACGCTTCAATATCTGCACATTAGCGAGTTTGGTAAAATCTGCGCTAAGTTCCCTGATAAGGCTAGGGAGATTATTACAGGGTCTTTAAATGCCATTGCACCAGGTCAATATGTTTTCATTGAGTCAACAGCAGAAGGAAGGGAAGGCTATTTTTATGAAATGTCCAAAGAGGCTCAAGCTGCCAAAGATTTAGGCAAGAAGCTATCTCCACTAGACTTCCGATTTCACTTCTTTCCCTGGCACGGTCATAAGGCCTATAGAATCAATTCAGAGAACTCTGATTTCCCTCCTCATATGCAAAGTTATTTTAGCCAATTGGAAAGGGATCTAGGCCAACCCTTAGAATCTGCCCAAAAAGCTTGGTACATAAAACGTTCAGAGACTCAAGGTGAAGACATGAAGCGTGAGTTTCCAAGTACGCCAGAAGAAGCTTTTGAAGCATCTAATGAAGGCCTTTATTATGGCCGTCAAATAGTAGAAGCTAGACAGCAGGGACGTATTCGTAAAGTTTATTACGATGCTAATGTACCGGTTCATACCGCCTGGGATTTAGGCTACAATGATTCTACTGCCATCTGGTGGTATCAGATGTGCGGTCAAGAAATCCACTTACTGGAATATTATGAGAATAGCGGAGAACCACTAACGCATTATCTCCAACTTGTGAAGAGCAAGCTATACACTTATGGCAAGCATATTGTGCCTCATGATGCGACTGTGCATGAATATAGCACAGGCTTATCTAGGGTCGAAGTGGCTCGTAATCATGGCATTGCTTTTACTATTGCAGCTGATATTGCTCTTATTGAAGGCATTGATGCTGTCCGAAATATTCTTAATAGATGCTGGTTTGATGAAACAAAAGGTGCGTTAGGTATTAAAGCATTAGAAAACTATAAGAAAGAGTGGAATGATCGATATGGATGTTGGTCTAGTCAACCCCTCCACAATTTTGCAAGCCACGGTGCGGATGCTTTTAGGATGCTGGCAGTAAGCATGGGGAGGCTAGTAAATAAAGGTTTATCTTCAGAAGAATGGAGAAGTTTAAGAGAGCAATATATCGTTTAAGACGACGGTGCAAATTTTCAATAGATTTCAAAATTTCTAAACATCTATTTTTCCAAATTGGCGCAACATCCAAGAGAAAAACTCTTGAAATAATCTCTAGTTATAATGTAAAATCATCCATTAATTAAGGAATGATTATGATTAATAATATAATTATGTTTTTTTGTTTAATAACTTGTATTCTTTCATTAAAAATTGAGGCTTGTTCAACTTTTTTACTAGAAAAAGAACATCAATTTCTATTAGCAAAAAGTTATGACTGGATTGTTGAAGATGGCTTAGTTATTGTAAACAAACGACATATTGCTAAACGAGCAATGACACCAGATCATCCAATGCAATGGATTTCGAAATATGGGAGTGTAATTTTTACTCAAGCAGGAAGAGAACTTCCTATGGGGGGTATGAATGAAACTGGGCTCGCTATAGAATTAATGTGGCTTGATGACACTACTTATCCTCTTCCAGACTCCCGTTCAACAGTCTATGAACTTCAGTGGATTCAATACCAATTAGATACGGCTAGCAGTATAGAAGAAGTTTTATTAAGTAACAATACTTTGAGAATTGATGGTAATAGCAAATCATTAATTCATTTTATTATTGTAGATAACACAGGAAATAGTGCAATTATTGAGTTTATAGATGGTAAGATGGTTGTGCATGCTCGAAGCGAAATGCAAACTCCTGTTTTAACAAATAATAGCTACCAGAAATCTTTAGAATTTTTAAAAGAACATCAAGATTTTGGAGGGGAGAAAACTCCTATTGAAGGCTTCGCATCGTTGGATCGATTTGTTCGTATCTCAATATTGCTTCAAGAATTTTCTTTAAGCACTGAAAGTGCTAATTTGGCTTCTGCATTACGTATCCTCTCCAGTGTTGCTAATTTTGAAGAAGTCCCCGAAGAAGAGGCGTCCTTTAAAAATATGGAACAATTAATGAGAGCAAAATGGAATATCGTTTATGATATTTCAAATAAAGAAATTCACTTTCTAACAGGAAGTCATCAAAAAGTTCGCACAATTCGATTGAACGCTTTTGATTTCGAGGGTAATACAGATGTACAAGTTTTAGATATTCAGGCCCAGCTTGTTGGAGATGTAAGTCATAATTTCATTCCGTATTCCTATGAATTGAATCGAAATCTGATTGATCGCTATTACAATCAAGTCCCATTTTTAAGAAAGCTATCAGAGGAAATTAGAGAGCTCACGGCCAGATACCCAGAAACGACCTATTATGTGGGTCAATAAAATCTTACAGCCTGTTGTCATTTTAACTCTCACATATCCTGAAGATCCAATAAATTTAATGTTACCAATCCAAGAATAGAAATATTTTATCTTAGTTTTTGTGTAACAAAAGTACCCACTTGATGTTTTTGGGTACTTGTGTTACATATAAGATATGACATCTTCAAAGTATGACAATATCATCCAAACCTTTGTAGAAACGCCAGTATTCACTGCTGCAGAGGCACGGGCTGCTGGCATTCCTTCCCGTATGCTCTCTCATTTTTGTAAAAAAGGAATGATCGAACGAATAAGTCGTGGCGTGTATAGAGGCGCCCGATCAAGTGTAGAAATCGAATTTGAATGGGAAGATCTTGCCTTGACATCAATGAGTATACCAAATGGGATTATCTGTCTTATCTCCGCTCTCTGTTATTATGGCCTCACCGATCAAATAATGAGAGAGTTTTGGATTGCTATACCCCATGCATCAAAAAGTCCTCAAAGACCTAAAACACGAATCATTAGAATGCGGAACATTGAACTTGGGCAAACAGAAATTCAAATGGGAGCAAGTCGTCTAAAAATTTTTGATAAAGAAAGAACCGTAATCGATTCTTTTAGATACTTAAGCCAAGAAATAGCAATTAAAGCTTTGCAAGCTTACCTTCGTCAAAAAGGTGCAGATAAACCCAATCTCGATAAGCTCATGAAGTACGCTAAATCGCTTCGGGTTGATATTCACCCCTTCATTATGGCATTAACAACATGAATAAGCCTTTAAAGCAATCTATCAAAGAGCGCCTACGCACCGTTGCAAAAGAACGAAATCTTACTTTTGCCGAAATTTGGCATAACTTGATTTTGGAAAGATTTTTGGCTAGACTCTGTCAATCCAAATACAAAACAAATTTTGTTTTAAAAGGAGGATCTCTCCTTGCACGATATATTCCCATAGGGAGAGAAACAAAAGACTTGGATTTTTTAGTTGAAAGATTGACGAATACAGAAGAATTTTTGAGCAAGGCTTTTGATCACATCTGTAGCATTCATATTGAAGATGGATTTGTCTTTGAAAAAGTGAAAATTGGCAAATTAATGCATCCTCATATGGATTACACGGGAATAGAGGTGTTATTGTTAGCAAATCTAGGAGGACCGCAAACTCATATTCAAATTGATTTAGGTTTTGGCGATCTCGTAGAAGCAATTGATTACCCAATGGAGTTGACTTCAACATCGAAAGGGCCACTATTTGAAAGCAAAATTCAAGTACGCTCCTATCCTAAGGAATTCATTTTTGCAGAAAAACTTGAGACTGTTATTCATCGTGGTATTGGTAATACCCGTATGAAGGATTTTCACGATCTCTACTCGCTTATTTCTTTAGAGGGGTGTTTAGACGGATCTTATACTGATAAGGTCGTAGTTGCTGTATTTAACCACAGGCAAACTTCCCTCCAGTTACCACTAAAATTTACTACTGACTCTCTGAATGTGCTGCAACCGCTATGGAAAAGCTATCAACAAGATCTTTCTTCCAACTCAACGGCACTTCGAGTACCTGAAATGCTCCAAGATGTAATTGCTGCGATTAATAATTGGTTAATGCAAAACACGCCATTATATTCTACTGAAGCCGCTCCAAAAAACCATGCTGAAGTTCAAGTATGAAAAAATGGTTTATCGCTGATACTCACTTCTCACATGCTAATATCATCAGATACGCTAATCGGCCTTATGCCAATGTTGAAGAGATGAACGAAAGTCTCATTGACAATTGGAATCAGTGTGTGGATATAGATGACCAAGTGTTCTTTCTTGGGGATTTTGGACTGGGAGATGTGAATCATCTTCACTCAATTTGTTCCCAACTTAAAGGTCATAAAATTTGTATTCGAGGTAATCACGATCGCAATGCTAGCTGGATGACTCGAGTCGGATTTAGTGTTGTTTTGGAGTCTGCTTTCCTGAAAATAGGCCGCCATCTTGTTGAGCTTATTCATATTCCCACTGATCAGCCACCAATGCATTTTCAACTACATGGGCATGTACATGATAAAAGACCAAAAAAAATCGTATCCAACCAACTCAATCTTTGTGTTGAAGTGTGGGAGTATAAACCAGTCTCAGAAAAAATGATTGTAAGCATTCTTGACAAAGCATCTAAACAAAGCCCCTAACGCACTGGACCAATGGTGGACCAAATAGGGACAGCAAACTGCATGATATCAGATAAAATTAGAATAGACGTAAAAGCTTTCAGACTGCTATCTTGATTGATGTCAGCTGTTGTAGTATGCGGTAGTTTGAGGATTGCTGACAGACTCATAACCCGCTGGTCCGCCCAAGCTCGAAACTCCTCTTGTCCTGTTTCTGTGATAGAAAAAACCTCTTTCTTTTTTTTTCCCACATAAGCAATCTCAGATAGCACCTTGCCTTCCTTTGCCAGCACTTTCAGTATCGGATAAATTGTCGAATCTGATTCTCTCCAGAAATAGACTGTTGATCTCCCCATAAGAGATTTGATCTCATATCCTGTGGCTGGCCTTTCAAGAAGCACACCTAAAATCGCGTATCTTAATCGCATGAAAAATACCTAGTTTATGGGTACTATTGCACAGTAAGCTTTTTACTGGCAACTCATGTATTTTTTCGTAGATATTAATTGATACGTATACGTATCATCTAAACATGATAGATCACCCAGGAAAATTATATGTTTATACCCAACTTAGGTTTTGTCCTTCTCTTCGTATCAAATACACAAAAAAACGCCCTCTTATTTGGTATCAAACCAATTGAGGAATCACATTTGTTATGTTTGCCCTCAAGAATGGCGTGATGCTAGGTCTTTGGTCCAAATACACAGCAGAGCCTCAAGTTGTTGCCCTGCTGGCGCATTGGAAATATGCTTTCCATCTGAAGGTGTAGATGCTTTGTATGAGCAGTGGGATAAAAGGCATATAACTGTTGCTCAGAAGCCAACTGTTATGGATTTTGGACGCATATTTGTCATTCTCGATCCAGACGGACACAGAATCAGAGTATACAAAACTTGGAAAATTGCCCTCTGCAGACTCAATATTGCATTGCCACTTTCGATGCCCCTAATGAGACCTATGATAGTTTTATGCTGCACCGAATAAAGGGTAAATCATTTAAGGAATGGTGGAATCTCAGCACATTAAGAGGTGTGCCATAAATTCGGATGTCTGGCCTATTCAGAAGTTCAAAAGGTCTCAGAACATATTTTGCTCGTTAACATTTCCAAACATGCAGTCCGCCGAGTCCACTTCAATAATTCATTTTAATTTATTAACACATAATTTTTATAATACTTATTAAATCTTAATATTGTTTAATTATAACGAGATTATTAAACTAATTTTTTAGGAGCACATGAGCATGATAGATAATCTTTTAACTAAAGAAAGAGTTTTTGGCACTCTTGCTTGGATGGGTTTGCATACAGGATCTTTTTTTGCACACGAGTATAGTCATATGATAGCAATACGTACCTTGTTTACAAATATCGACCCATATATGGATTGTGATTCTTTTTTTCCTTTCATACATTGTTATGTAGATTGGAACGGAAATCCCGCGATCCGACCTGAATTATCGATTACAAGTGAAACGGGCCATGGTATTGTAAGCGCTGCTGGACCTATTTCAGATATTACATTAAGCGCTCTTTCGGCAGTAGCTGCATGTAAAATCCGAAATTCTAATAAGAAAATTGCATTATTGTTTGCAGCACATGCTTTTTCTAGATCTCTTAATATTTTTCTTTATGCCATAAGCACGCAAAGATCTGGGATGAACGATTTTGCATCTGTAGAATCGCAACTAGGAATTCCTCATTATATTCAAACGGCAATTACAGGTTCAGTGGCATTGGGGGCTGCCTTGTTAATGAAGAATATTTTTTTCTCTAATTCAACGGAAGTAAACGGAAAAAAGAATTCTTAAATTAGCTGACTTGTTTATTCGCATGCA
>Ga0206860_10016_pt1 | contig 47234 bp, 42 predicted proteins | sample Alteio_BWOrgCont_44_FD_152624 | JGI IMG/M metagenome (GOLD analysis project Ga0206860, IMG submission 152624) | Enriched cells from forest soil in Barre Woods Harvard Forest LTER site, Petersham, Massachusetts, United States -... | ecosystem: Environmental > Terrestrial > Soil > Temperate forest >...
AGATTCTGCCATGACTACAGGCTACGGGCAAAACCTGAGGTTTAAAGTTTAAAGTTTCGGGTTCGTCTTCTATAAGTTGGGTGTGCCGAGTTCGCCAAACCCATTGCTGATGCCACTCCGTGAATTGCGCGGCGTCGGTTCGGAGCGCGCCGCCCAATTGCTGCGGCTCGAGTTGCGCACAGTGGGTGACGCGCTTCTGCACCGGCCGCGCCGTTACGAGGACCGCCGCCATTTTCAGCGTGTCGCTGATTTACGCTTGCAGGAGCCGGCGCTGACCCGCGGCAAGATTATTGCGGCCGGATCGAAACGCTGGCGTGGCGGCGGACGGTCTGTGTTTGAATTTATCCTGGACGACGGCAGCGGGCGGCTGCATTGCCGGTGGTGGAACCTGCCGTTCATGGAAAAATATTTCAAGGTCGGGGACGAGGTGGTCGTGTTCGGCAAACCTGTCTCCCTGCGTCCCCGCACCATTGATCATCCGGAAACGGAAGTCGTGGCCGAATTGGAAACCTCTATTCACTTGAACCGGATTGCTCCGATTTATCCGTTGACGGAAGGATTGCCCCAGCGCTGGATGCGCTCTTTGCTCTGGCGGTTGGTGGAGGAATTTGCGGCCGCCGTCCCCGAGTCGCATCCGGAACTGGCGCTGACGCCCGCGCGCGGCGAGGCCTTGCGGCTGATTCATTTTCCGGCGGAAATGAGCGACATCGAAATCGGGCGCAAGCGGCTGGCCCTGGATGAATTTGTCGAATTGCAAATCGCCATCCAGCGCCGCCGCAAAAACCTGGAAAGAAACGCCAAAGCCATGCCTTGCGCGGGTGACAATCATTGGATCAAACCGCTGCTGGCCGCGCTGGGATTCTACTTGACAGACGCCCAAACCCGGGTGCTGCGGGAAATCCGGCGGGACATGGCCGGACCGCTGCCGATGCGGCGCTTGTTGCAAGGAGACGTGGGCTCGGGCAAAACGGTGGTGGCGGCTTGCACGGCCTTGATGGCGCTGGAAAGCGGGGCCAACGCGGTCCTGATGGCGCCGACGGAAATTCTGGCCGCGCAACATGACCGGAATTTTCGGCGGTGGTTGGAACCGATTGGGGTGAGGGTGGAATTGCGCACCGGAAGTACCGGCCGGCCCGACACGGACGCATCACCCGGTCTCTTCGCCGGGCCGACGCTTTTTATCGGGACGCATGCGCTTTTGCAGGAGACGTTTTCGCCGGAGAAACTGGGCCTGGTCATCATTGATGAACAACACAAGTTTGGCGTGGCGCAGCGCGAGGTTTTGTTGCGCAAGGGCGCTTATCCTCACCTGCTGGTCATGACGGCGACGCCGATCCCGCGCACGCTGGGACTGACATTGTACGGGGATTTGGAAATATCGGTGCTGGACCAAAGCCCGCCAGGGCGCGGCCGGATCAAAACGTTTGTGCGCGATAGCGGCAGCCTGCCAAAAGTCTGGAAATTCATGCGCGAACAACTGGCCCAGGGCCGGCAGGGATACATTGTCTATTCCCGTCTGGAAGAGGCCGATTCGGCTGCCGGAATAAAAGCGGTCACAAAAGAATATGGGAATTTGCAAAAAATTTTCGCGCCCTGGCAAATAGGCCTTTTGCACGGACGCCTGAAAGACGGAGAAAAAGACCGGGTCATGGCGGCCTTTCGCGCCAATGAGACGCAATTGCTTTTGGCGACATCGATCATCGAGGTGGGGGTGGATGTGGCCAATGCGACCCTGATGTTGATTGAAAATGCGGAACAATTCGGCCTGGCGCAATTGCATCAATTGCGCGGCAGGATCGGGCGGGGCGCGGCGGAGTCTTACTGTATTCTCATCGCCGGTGGCAAGACGGAGGAAGCGGCGCAACGGTTAAAAATCCTTGAGGAAACCACGGACGGTTTTCGCATTGCCGAGGAGGATTTGAAACTGCGCGGCCCCGGAGAATTGCTGGGACGGGAGCAGAGCGGTGCGCCGCCCTTGCGCTTCGGCGATTTGGCGCAAGACTTGGCGCTGGTCGAGCGCGCCCGGGCATTGGTCAGGGAAAAACTTCGGGTCAATATGGGGTAAACACCTTATAGACGCCGGGTCGGGGGATGCTTAAGTTGTTGGATGAAAAGAATTATATTGTCAATGGCGTTGGGGGCATTGCTGCTCAATTTCACCGGCGGTTGCAGTAAGAGCGATACCACTGCTCCAGACGTAGCTGCGCCGGCTCCGACCAATTCGGCGGCGACCAACGCGCCCACGCATTAATCAACAGCGTTTCGCGCTGATCTTTTCAGCGCAGAGTCGATGTGCCGCGCTGGCCTTTCCTTGCTCCAGCGCAATGTCGTGGCGTTGTCAATTTTCCAGTCTCTCCGAGCCAGTTAAGGCTGGCCATCCTTGCGCAAATGGTGTAGGGTTTGTATGCCCGTGAAATCCATTGCTCAAAAACTATCGCTTTCGGTTGTTTGCTGGCTGGCGTGTGTCTGCATGGTTCGTAGCCAGACTCTCAATCTTCCCCCGCGCGCCACCAATGCCCTTGGCGGACAACAGTTTGTCAATGTCATCTCACCCATGCTTGCGCCGCCCGATGCCCAGCGCGAGAATTGGATTTACGCCCAAGTCGCCAGCGGCAACATTCCGAATTGGATGCGGAACCTGACCCCGGTCACAACCAGCCAGGTTGTCAATGGCGTCAATCATACGATCACTTACTATGCCGCGCCGGAGTACCTGGCCATCGGCTCAACCAACGATTATTTTCTGGAACCCATGACGCCCCTGCTGGCGCAACGCATCGCTGTTTTGCTCGGTTGCACGCTGCCAACGAGTCGGATGGTGGACCAAATTTGGACGAACACCCAGCTCAAGATGGAACCGATGCCATTAACGTATAATCAAACCAATCCTCCGATTACGGTGGCCTGGTTCGATACTTATAATTCCAATATATGGGCCCAACGACAGACTTATTTTCCAACGTATCCTTTGGGCGATTCGGTGGCGGGGGATAAGAAGGACGTCATCATTTCGATCGAGATTTACAACGAGTTACAAAACGGAGTTACAACCCCGGTCGTCATTTACGGCTGGCAGTATCAGACTGGAGTTCCCATCCAACCGATTTATAACGGCCATTCGGAATACTACATGGATTACAGCCATGGCATTCGCATGGTGCAGCAAGCCGCGATTCTGGATGGCGTACCCACGACGATTTCTGCTGTTTTGACCAACCCTGTTGTGGCCGCGTTGCTCAGCGACGAGACTTATTTTACCGGTAATACCGTTCCCCAGCCCTATTACACGGTGGCGGCGACCGCGCCAGTGATTATCACCCAGCCTTACAGCCAGTCGGTCAAACAGGGGGCCAATCTGTCTTTTTCAGTCTTGTCCGCGGGCGATCCGCCGCTGACCTATTATTGGGAACGCAACAGCCAGGTCATTGCCAGCGGAACGAACCTGACATTGTCCCTGACCAACGTCACAGGCGCCAACGCCGGAACTTATACTGTTGTGGTCAGCAACAACGCTGGCACGACGACGAGCCTGCCCGCGTTTCTCACGGTTAGCTCCAACAGTTTCCCGGTTTTGTTTTCGGACAATTTTGACACGGACACTTCAGCGAACTGGAGTTTCTTCTGGGGTGCCAATGACAACCTGGCGGATTACACGACCAACTGGGCCTACGACTATGGAGCCATGCCCTATACTTACAACGGGGTAACTTACCTGATTCCGCCTGCGCCGAATTCCACCAACGGAACGACCAGCGGGGTCATGTTTACAGTCAATAATATTAAAGGCTCCGATGCCGGTGTGAATATTTATCCCAAAGGCCAGTCCTTCAGCGGGAACTTCGCCTTGAAATTTGACATTTGGAACAATTATCCCGGCGGCGCGGAGGGCAGTGGTGCGTCCGGCACCACGCAATACGCCATCTTTGGGATCAATTTCCTGGGCACCGAAGTCAATTGGGCCGCGGCCAGCGCCACTTCGACGGACGGAATATGGTTCGGCAACGATGGCGATGGCGGGGCGACGGTTGATTACCTCGCCTATGTCGGAAATCACGCGGGTGTGCAAACCGAATTGTTTGGCCCCACTGCCAGCGGGCTTTCGCAGTCAAACCACACCGCTTCCATTTACACCACGCTGTTTCCCTCACCGCCATCCGAGACAGTCGGGACGCCAGGCAAGACTTGGGCCCAGGTCGAGATCGATCAGACCAATGGAATCCTGGTCTGGAAAATCAACGGCACCATCATCGCGCAACGGACCAACTCATCGAGTTACACCAGCGGTAATATCATGCTGGGGCTTATGGACATTTTTCCCTCCATCGCGGACCCGCTCGATTGCTGGGTCATTTACGACAATGTCAGGGTGGAGAACTTGAGCGCGGCGCCGATTTTCGCTCCCACCATCAGCACGAATCCGCAGAGCAGCAGCTTAAGCTTGGGGGAAAATGCGTTCTTTTCCGTGACGGCCGGGGGCACGCCGCCGTTTGGTTACCAATGGTTTTTAAATGGGGCGGCGCTGGGCGGACAGACCAATTCGACTCTTCTGATTACCAATATTCAATCGGCGAACGCGGGCGAGTATTACGCCCAGGTCATTAACGGGGCGGGTTCCACCCTGAGCGGCCCGGCCTTCCTGACCATCTCAACCAACTGGGCCCTGACTGCCCCGCAGTTCGTCAATAAACAATTTCAATTCACGTTGCAGGGCCCGACCAATCAGAGGTACACCATTGAGGTCTCCACCAACTTGTCTAATTCGACCAATTGGACGTCCCTGCAAACCATTTATCCGTCAACTTTCGTGGACTCGACGGCCTCGAATTTTCCAACTCGCTTCTATCGGGCGATCCCCGCGTCGCGGTAGGCCCTAATTCAATTCGCGGATCCAAATGTTGCGGTAACGAACGGGGTTGCCGTGATCTTGCAACGAGAGCGGTTCCTTTAAGTTGTGCTTTTTGTATTCGGGCGCATAGCCGGTAATGCCCAGGATGGTCACGTTGTCCTGCACCAGAACGCCGTTTTGCAGCACGGTGACACGGCCGCGGGTGACCAGCGCGCCGTTGTCCGCAAAGCGCGGGGCGTGGTAAATGATGTCGTAGATTTGCCATTCGCCGGGCGGGCGGCAGCAATTGACCAGGGGAGGATACTGGCTGTAAACGGCGCCGGCCTGGCCGTTGAAGTAGGTTTGGTTGGTGTAGGAATCCAGCACCTGGATTTCATAACGGCCTTGTATGATAATGCCGCTGTTTCCCCGGCCCTGCCCTTCGCCTTCGATTTTCGCCGGCGGGGCCCATTCGATATGCAACTGGCAATCGCCGAAAGGCTGCTTGGTATGGATGTAACCGGTATGATTGACCGTGGCGACGCCGTCTTTGACTTCCCAACGTGCCGGTCCGTTTTTGTCATCGAGCCATTGCGAAAGGTCTTTGCCGTCGAAGAGGACAATGGCATCGGAAGGCGGGCCGCCGGGCGGGCCGGGATCAATTTTGACCGGTTCACCAGGAAGGGTGGGGCGCAGGTGATAAGCAGAGTGAGTATCTGGTTGAACTTCCGTGCAACAACCACAGGTTTCCGGCGCAGGGAGCGACTTTTTCCAAAAAGGCGTAGGTGTGGCGCTGGCGTGGAACGGGAGTTGAACGACCATGAGTAAACTGGCAACCAGCCAGACAGGGCAATATTTTATGGGTATCATAGAGGAGGGGAGTATGGCGCAGGGCGTACCAAATTAAAAGCGTTTGTTGTAGGCCTCATGCGTGCCAATCCATTCCCAGAGGAAGTCACCACCAGAGAACTTGCCAACAGCACGGTAGTGTTCGCCCACACGTGCCGACCAGTTCGGTTTACGAATGGGTTTGAAGTGTAGTGAGGGGTGGAAAGCATTCGCCGACCAGAGGCGATAATTTTTCTGTGCCAGCAGTCTTATGTTGGCCGGCATCTCATAATAGAGCCGCCAGAATTCCGGCGTGCCGCGGCTGGGTATGATCACGACTCGCGAAGAATGTCGTTGAGGGGGCGCGTTTCGCCGGCGGCATGGGCGGCATCGGCTTCACGGTTGAGGGACTCGAATTTGCCCGCTGCACCGTCTGTTTTCATTTGGCGATCCCAATCATCATCGGTCCAACCGCAGAGTTCGGCGGTGATTTCAGCGCGTTCTTCGATCGAAAGCATCTGGATCGCCGTCTTGATTTCTTCAACCGTGCTCATGTTCCTTCAACATACCCTGAAGCACAATTGTTGGCAACGGTGAGTTTAAACAGGCCCCCAAGAAGCGTTGACAACTGTCGGCGTGGGCTTATGCTGGAATTGGACTAAATCTGTCCGATATGGAATCAACAACTGATACAATTGAGAATTTTGTCAATTCGGAGTACAAATACGGCTTCGTCAGCGACATCGAGACCGATTCGTTCGCGCCGGGGTTGAACGAGGACGTTGTGCGCCGGATTTCCGAGAAAAAGGGGGAGCCGAAGTTCATGCTGGACTGGCGTTTGAAGGCCTTCCGCCATTGGCTGACCATGACGGAGCCGCATTGGCCCAATGTCCATTATCCGCCCATCGATTATCAGGCCTATATTTATTATGCCGCCGCCAAACCCAAGAAAAAGCTGAACAGCCTGGACGAGGTGGATCCACAGGTGCGGGCGGAGTTCGAAAAACTGGGCATTTCCTTGAATGAACAAAAGCGCCTCTCCAATGTTGCCGTCGATGCCATTCTCGACAGCGCCTCCGTCGCAACCACTTTTCGGGAGGAACTGAGCAAACAGGGCATTATTTTTTGCTCCTTTAGTGAGGCGGTGAAAAACCATCCCGAACTGGTCCGGAAATATTTGGGAACGGTCGTGCCGACGAATGACAACTTTTTTGCGGCGTTGAACTCCGCCGTCTTCAGTGATGGCTCGTTCTGCTACATTCCCAAAGGCGTGCGCTGCCCGATGGAGCTTTCGACCTATTTCCGCATCAACACGGCGGGCGCGGGGCAATTCGAACGCACGCTGATCATCGCCGATGAAGGCAGCTCGGTCAGTTATCTGGAAGGTTGCACGGCCCCGATGCGCGACGAGAACCAATTGCACGCTGCCGTGGTCGAATTGATTGCGCTGGACGATGCCAGCATCAAATATTCCACCGTGCAAAATTGGTACCCGGGCGACAAGGAAGGCAAGGGCGGCATTTACAATTTTGTCACCAAGCGCGGCAAATGCGCCGGGCGCAATTCGAAGATTTCCTGGACGCAGGTGGAAACCGGCTCGGCCATCACCTGGAAATATCCCAGCGTGATGTTGATGGGCGACAATTCGGTCGGCGAATTTTATTCGGTGGCCCTGACCAATCATCGCCAGCAGGCCGACACGGGAACCAAGATGGTTCACATCGGCAAAAACACGTCGAGCACCATTGTTTCCAAGGGCATTTCAGCCGGGCAGGGCAACAACAGTTATCGCGGCCAGGTCAAGATTCTCAAGAGCGCCGCGAACGCCCGCAATTATTCGCAGTGCGATTCGTTGCTGCTCGGCGACCGTTGCGGCGCCCATACTTTTCCCTACGTCGAAGTGCGCAACAGCACGGCGACGGTCGAACACGAGGCTTCGACCTCGAAAATCGGCGAGGACCAGATTTTCTATTGCAACCAGCGCGGCATTGCCACGCAGGACGCCATTAATATGATTGTCAACGGCTATTGCAAGGAAGTGTTCAAGCACTTGCCGATGGAATTTGCGGTGGAGGCCCAGAAACTGCTGGGAGTAAGCCTGGGAGGCAGCGTCGGTTGAGCGGCGCGGACGGACAAACTACAGTCAATCAAAAAACGGAAAGAGACATGCTGGAAATTCGTAATTTATGCGCGGGAGTGGAGGGCAAACCAATTCTAAAAGACCTCAATTTACGGGTCAAAGCCGGGGAGGTCCATGCCATCATGGGCCCCAACGGCAGCGGCAAAAGCACCCTGGCCCAGGTGCTGGCGGGCCGAAGCGATTATGAGGTGACAGGCGGCGCGGTCGTCTTCAATGGCGTTGATCTCCTGGATATGAAGCCGGAAGACCGGGCGCGCGCCGGAATATTCCTGGCCTTCCAATACCCGGTGGAAATCCCCGGGGTCAACAGCACTTCCTTTTTGAAGGCGGCGTTGAACGAATGCCGCAAGGCGCGCGGCGAGGAGGAACTGGATGCGATGGAGTTTCTCGACCTGGTAAAGAAGAAAACAAAACTGCTTGAGCTGGACCAGGCGCTGCTCAGCCGCTCGGTCAACGAAGGGTTTTCCGGCGGCGAAAAAAAGCGCAACGAAATTTTTCAAATGGCCGTGCTCGAACCCAAGTTGGCCATTCTCGATGAAACCGATTCCGGCCTGGACATTGACGCCTTGAAAGTCGTGGCGGGCGGTGTCAATAAATTGCGCCGGCCGGACAACGCCGCTTTGGTCATCACCCATTACCAGCGGTTGTTGGATTATATCGTGCCGGATGTCGTGCATGTTTTGGTGCACGGGCGGATCGTGAAATCCGGCGGCAAGGAACTGGCCCTGGAACTGGAAGCGCGCGGTTACGATTGGATACTGGAAACCGTCGGCTCGAACGGCAAGCCATGATTGATACCTTGAAACAGCCCAAGACAAGCCCGGCCTCGGAACGCGTTGCGACCGTTTCAACCGGTTCGGACGAGGAACGGGTGAAGTCGGCCCTCGCCGCCTTTGCCAAGGCGGATGCGGGCAGCCATCCTGCCTGGTTGCAGTCCATTCGAAATTCGGCGCGCGCGCAGGCAGCCCAGCTTGGTTTTCCCACGACCCGGCAGGAGGAATGGAAATTCACCAACATGGCGCCGATTTTGCAACTACCGCTTCATCCCGCCGAAAACGTGGGCGCAAAAATCACCCGCAAAGACATCGAGCGGTTCACTTTCGGCCTGGATTGCTATCTGCTGGTGTTTGTTGACGGTCATCTTTGCGCAGACCTTTGCTCGCTGCCAAAAGATGGGAATGATTTGCAATTGGGAAATCTGAAAATCAACTCCCCGGAAGTGGAAAAGCACCTGGCTTGCCACGCCGACTGCGGCGAGAATTTTTTCACGGCATTCAACACCGCCTTTTTTCAGGATGGCGCTTTCGTCTCCATGGCGGAGGGCAAAACCGCCGACAAGCCGGTTCATCTTCTTTTCATCGGCGCATCGGAGCAGTCCGGCGCAACCGCCCTGCCTCGCACTTTGATTGTGGCGCAACGCGGCGCCCAGGTAAAAGTCATCGAATCCCATGTCAGTCTGGCCGACGCGGCGCGGGTCACGAACGCGGTGACGGAATTGGTGCTCGGGCCGGAGGCCCAGGTGGAACATTGCAAGCTGCAACAGGAGAGCGAGCGCGCTTTTCACATCGCCACCATTCAAGCCGTGCAGGGGAAGGACAGCCGTTGGACGTCGCATTCCATTGCCATGGGAGCGCGCCTGGCCCGCAACCAGATTCAAACACTTTTCGACGCCGAAGGGGCGGAGGCTATTCTCAACGGACTCTATCTGGGCCATGCCGAACAATTGGTGGACCACCATACCGTGGTGGATCACGCCAAGCCGCATTGCGATAGCCACGAGTTTTATCACGGCATCCTGGCCGACCGCGCCCACGGCATTTTCAACGGCAAAATTTTTGTCCGGCAGGACGCGCAAAAAACGAACGCCAAGCAGACCAACCGGAATTTATTGTTGTCAGATAACGCCGTCATTGACACCAAGCCGCAATTGGAAATATACGCCGACGACGTCAAATGTACACACGGGGCGGCCATCGGGCAGTTGAACGACGAGGCGATTTTTTACCTGCAAGCGCGCGGCATCGGCGAAGATCTGGCGCGGCGGATGTTGATTCAGGCCTTTGCCAGCGACGTTGTTGAACGCATTGGCATTGAGCCGGTGAGGGCGGAGCTGGAGCAGTTGCTGGCGACAAGATTTGAACCGGCCAAAGCCTGACGTGCCGTTGCCATAGGACGAGTTATGTCCGACGAATTGAGCGAACTTTATCAGCAGGTGATCCTGGATCACAGCCGCAAGCCGCGCAATTTCCACGTCCTGCCCGAGGCCAACCGCAGCGCGGAAGGGAACAATCCGTTGTGCGGTGATCGTTACACCGTTTTCATCAAGCTGGAAGGGGGAGTCATTCAGGACATCAGCTTTCAAGGTTCGGGCTGCGCCATTTCCAAGGCATCCGCCTCCATGATGACCGACCAGCTTAAAGGCAAATCCGTGGCGGAGGCGGAAAAAACATTCGCGCAATATCAACAAATGGTGATGACCGGCCCGGTCGATGAAGAGGCGATGGGTAAACTGGCCGCCTTCGCCGGTGTGCGCCACTTTCCCATGCGCGTCAAATGCGCCATATTACCATGGCACGCCATGATGGCGGGGTTGAAGGGCGAGAAGATTGTTTCAACCGAGGAAAGTAAAACGTGAACGACGAAATCATATTAAAGCGCAATTGCGAAGCGGTGCTGATACCCGCCGGCACCAAGGTGACATTGCAGGCCGGGGAACCGATCGTCATTACCCAGGCCCTGGGCGGAAGTTACACCGTCATCATTAACGGCAACATGGCCCGCATCGAAGCTCGCGACGCCGATGCCATTGGGCAGGCCCCCGCGCCCGCCGCCACAACCACGGCCCCGTCTGAACCCGCCGCCGTCGCCACCGACGCAAAGGTAGATGAGGAAAAAGTTTATGAGCAGTTGCGCACCTGTTATGATCCGGAGATACCGGTCAACATCGTGGACTTGGGCCTGGTTTATGATTTGCAAATCCTGCCGCTTCCCGCTGGTGGTAATCGCGTTGAAATCAAGATGACTTTGACCGCGCCTGGCTGCGGCATGGGACCGGTCCTGCAGCAGGACGTCGAGACCAAGGTGTCTGGCATTCCCGGGGTGAAGGAAGCGGCGGTGTTTCTGGTCTGGGACCCGCCCTGGAGCCGGGAGATGCTCTCCGAAGCGGCCAAACTTCAACTGGGGATGATGTGACAACGCCGCCGTCAGTTCAGCCCGCCGTTTTCAACATGGAATCGTTGCGCAAGGATTTTCCCATTCTCGACCAGCAGGTGCATGGGCATCCGCTGGTTTATCTGGACAACGCTGCCACCTCGCAAAAGCCCCGCGCCGTCATCGAGGCGCTGAGCCGATTCTATGAGAATGACAACGCCAATGTACATCGCGGCATTCACGAGTTGAGTCGGCGGGCCACCGAAGCTTTCGAAGGGGCGCGCGACCGCGTGGCGAAGTTCATCAACGCTCGCGCGTCGTCGGAAATCATTTTTACACGCGGCACAACCGAGGGAATCAACCTGGTGGCCAACACCTGGGGCGTAAAGAACCTCAAAGCCGGCGACACCATCGTGCTCACGGAAATGGAGCATCACAGCAACATCGTCCCCTGGCAGTTGCTGGCGGCCCGTTGCGGCGCAAAACTGGCCTATCTGCCCGTGACTGGCGATGACGGGCTGTTGGATTTGAGCGGCTTGGACGGATTGCTCCACGACCAGAGCGTCAAACTATTTGCTTTCACCCATGTTTCCAACACATTGGGCACAATTAATCCCGTGGCTGAGTTGTGCGCCAAGGCCCGGCGGCGTAATATCATCACACTGGTCGATGCCGCGCAAAGCGCCGGGCATCGTCCGGTGGATGTGCAGGAGATCGGGTGCGATTTCCTCGCTTTTTCCGGCCACAAAATGTGTGGGCCGTCCGGCATCGGCGTCCTCTATGGCCGGCACGAATTGCTGGGCGACATGCCGCCTTTCCAGGGCGGCGGCGACATGATTGCCAATGTTGATTTCTTTGCCAGCACCTGGAAGGACGCCCCGCATAAATTCGAGGCGGGCACGCCCAATTTTGCGGACGCAGTCGGCTTGCATGCGGCGATGGATTACCTTGCTGCAATCGGCCTCGATAAAATTGCGCGTCATGACCAGGAACTTTCCGCCTATGCTTATGAGCGGCTTTCGCGATTGCGCGGCATCCGGCTTTTTGGCCCGAAGAAAGAGCGGTCCGGCGTGGTGAGTTTTCTTTTGAACAACGTCCACGCGCACGATGTGGTCACAGTGGCCGATCAGCGCGGCGTCGCCTTGCGCGGCGGGCATCATTGCAACCAGCCTTTGATGAAAAAGCTGGGGGTGGAATCGACCGCGCGGGCCAGTTTTTATTTTTACAACACGGCCGGCGAAGTGGACCGGTTGATTGAAGTGCTGACAGAAATCCAGAAATTTTTTGGCGAATGACTGATTTAATTCAACCGCAGAGCGCCATGAAACGCGTCCTGGAAGTTTTTCCGGGCGCGCAACGGGCCTTGTTCCGCCATTACCACATCGGCGGCTGCGCCAGTTGCGCGTTTCAGCCGGACGAAACTCTGGCGGCGTTGTGCGCGCGCAACAATTTGAATGTGGCCGAAGTGATCCAGCAGATCGAGACCAGCCACCAACAGGACATCGAATTGGAAATCTCTCCCTCTGAACTGGCGGAACTGATCAAGGCGGGCGGCGTCCGTTTGGTGGACATTCGCAGTCGGGAGGAATTTGAAGCGACCCATATCGAGTCGGCGGTGCTGTTGTCGCAACCGGTCATGCAGGAAATCCTGGCCAACTGGCCGCGCACGGATTTGATGGTGCTGTATGATCATCGCGGCCAGAAAAGCCTCGATGCCGCCGCCTATTTTATCGGGCAGGGTTTCAAGAAGGTGCGCGGACTGCGCGGCGGAATTGATGCCTGGTCACGCGAGGTGGACAAAAAAATCCCTCGTTACCGGGTGGAGCTTGCCACATGAACCCAACCAACGATTATCAAAAGCGGATCGAGGAAGCCCTGCGCGACCCGAAGAATTTGGGCGAGCTGGAAGGGGCCGATGCGGTGGGCACGGCAGGCAGCGCGGCCTGCGGCGACATGATCCGGCTCTGGATCAAATTCAAGGAGCAGGCGGGTAAAAGAGTAGTTGACAAGGCCACGTTCCAAAGTTTCGGCTGTGAGACCGCCATCGCCGTGGCCAGCCTGGCGACCGAAATGATCCGCGGCAAAACCGCCGAGGAAGTCCTGGCCATGACCGCCGAAGAACTGGCGCCGGAACTGGGCCCGCTACCTCCGGTCAAAATCCATTGCACACAACTGGTCGAAAGCGCCCTCCACTCTGCTCTACAACCGCAATCAACGCCCGTGCCGGTCACTGCGCCAACCACGGCCCCCAGTCTGCTGGAAAACATCACCCAACCGGCCGCTTCCTCCGGAAAATTAAAAGTCATCCTGCTGGAAGATGATAAAAATGTTCCTTAGGTGAAGGCATAAGGGAGGTCTGAAAGGACTGGGAAATTTACAGCAACCTTGAACTGCTTTCAAGTTACTGCACAACGCGTGCAGCGATAAGTTCTTTTCGAATTTCCAAAAATTTCTCTGCGATGTCCTCTGAAAAGTGAATCTGGGAGACACCATCCAAATCTGAGTGAATTTTTGTCCCGGACTTTAAGATTAGAGTGACCCTTGCCCGTCCGAGTCTTCCTATAAACCAGCCAACTTCGTAGATTACGTTGGGCCTGGCTTGTTTGTATGCAATATCTGATTTGACGATCTCGTCATCGGGGGTGAAGAGCGCGAATGCAAATGAACATTTTTGAGCTTCATCCTCGAACTTTTGTGTTAATGGACGGCTCATGCCCGGCTTGGCGAGCATTGCGATAGGATTTAATCCAAATTCTCCCTGCAAAAGCTGCGATAATCGGCGCGTATTCAATTCGTCATGTCCGTGGATGATGAAAACATCCTTGGTTGAGGGAGCCTGTGATATTTTAGAAACTGGACATGCGAGGGGGGAACCACTAATCCTGTTCAGATAATCTACAAGAGATTCCAGATCCGAGATTTTTTGTGCGAATTGATCTTTCGATAGACCTTTCAGTTGGACATCTTTTAGAAGTATATCAAGGTCTTTGACAACAGTCGCTTCTTTGCCAAACATCGAGAATAGCGCGAATCTTACGCGTCTGGCCCATTGGAGAGTCAAATCTTTTGTTGCCTTATTGGTTTCGAGCAGCTTTCTGCCCGACGTCACACAGTCTTGGAGTTTGAGGGCTGTGCACTTTTCCAGAGGTTGTGTCGATCCGCCTATTCCTATTGCAGCCGCAGTACGTAGTAGTTCAGGTGGAGTTAGAACTGGTGGGTTAGAGTTGTCCTTGAGCGTTTCTATCGCTCGTAACAATTCGTGCGATGGAGTCGGTGCTTGCTTTAGCGCATCAAGATAGGGCCGAAAATTGTATGGATCGCTCATAGTACTTATATTATATCCATATGCTTGGGTTTCTGCATCAACTTTTTAGACCTTCCTCCGACAAATACGATAATGATCGAGAGGGTCAGCGAGAGCAATTGCGGTCTGCGCCTGTAATGATGCGGGAGCCGCGCTTGTAGGTGAAGTAGGAGTAGGTCCATTGCAGCAGGACGGCAGCTTTGTTGCGGAAGCCAATGAGGAACAGCAAATGGATCAACAGCCAACTGACCCAGGCAAGCCAGCCGGATAATTGCAGCCGCCCGATTTGCGCCACCGCCGCCGCCCGTCCAATGGTCGCCATGGTGCCTTTGTCCCAATATTTGAAGGGCGGGCGCGCTTTCGGCCCCGTAAGACCGTGCAAATCGTCGTGAATGATTCGCGCCACGTGATGGGCCATTTGCATCGCGGCGGGAGAGACGCCGGGGACGGGTTTGTTGTGCTCGTCCATGACCAAAGCCAGATCGCCGATGGCGAAAATTTCCGGGTGTTCCGGCAAACTTAAATCGGGATTGACCTTCACGCGGCCCGCACGGTCCAGCGCCACGCCCAGTTTTTGCGTCAGCGGATTGGCGGCGACGCCGGCAGCCCAGATGATGTTGGCGCTTTCGAGGCGCGTGCCGTCGGACAATTCCAGGAAACCTTCGCCGATATTTTTTACGCTGACGCCGGTGCGGACGTCCACGCCCATTTTGGTCAATTGCGCGGCGGCTTTGGCGGACAGGCGTTCGGAAAATTGCGGGAGCAAGCGCGGGCCGGCCTCGATTAAAATCACATGTGCCTGCCGGGGATCAATGCGCCGAAAATCGCGCTTCAACACGTGCGTGGCCAATTCGGCAAACGCGCCGGCCAGTTCCACGCCGGTCGGTCCGCCGCCAACGACCACGATGGTCATCAGGCGTTTTTTCTCCGTTTCACTGGCGCTGTTCTCCGCCAGTTCAAACGTCAGCAGAATCTGGCCCCGGATGCGCAAGGCATCATCGAGCGACTTGAGGCCGTGGGCAAACTGTTCCCATTCCGGATGCCCGAAGTAACTGGTGACGCCGCCCAGCGCCAGCACGAGGTAATCGTAGGGCAGCGCGCCGCCGGCAAATTGCACTTCGCGGCGCGCCAGGTCGAAGCCGGTGACGTCGCGCAGCAGCACTGTCACATTGCGCTTGTCACGCAGGATGGAACGGATGGGCTGGGCAATTTCCGGCGCGGACAGCCCGGCGGTGGCGACCTGATAAAGCAACGGCTGGAAAAGATGATGGTTCTGCCGGTCCACCAACGTGACATCGGCGTCGTGACAGGAAAAGGATTGGCAGAAGGCCAGCCCTCCGAATCCCGCGCCGAGGACCACCACTTGTGGGCGGTTCTTTTTCAAGGATGAGTGGCGTCCTTCAGATTTTTGTTTTCGGTGAAAGTCAAAGAGGCGGAATTCATACAATAGCGGAGGTGAGTCGGGGCCGGGCCATCTTCAAAAACATGGCCGAGGTGCGCGTCGCAACGGGCGCAAAGAACCTCCACGCGTTGCATGCCGTAGCTGTTGTCCTGATGGGAGATGACGTTCTCGGGGCAAACGGGCTGAAAGAAACTCGGCCAACCGGTGCCGGAATTAAATTTGGTCTCGGAAGTGAACAACGGCAGTCCGCAACAGACGCAGTAATAAATCCCCGGCTTGTGTTGATCGACCAGATTGCCACAAAACGCCGGTTCGGTCCCTTTGTTGCGCGTGACGGTATATTGTTCGGACGTCAATTGCTTGCGCCATTCGGCGTCGGTTTTGATGACCTTGGGTGTTGAAATTACCGGGCCGAGTTGGCCTTTGTCATCCAGCAAGCGTACTTGAACCATAACGATTTGATTAGTGTTCGGGGTTGGCGCATTGGTCGGGGCCTGGGGTGCCTGGGTAGTCGGTTGGGCGCCGCACCCAGCCGCCAGACCCAACAACGCGCCACACAAAATGACATTGAAATTAGTCATCCGTGGCATTGTACGCCGCAGACATGCTTTATCAAGCCACCGTTGCCGCCAAACCAGGACGAAGAATTTTAACCACGGATAAGACCGGATGACACGGATGGAACCCGATGCCGCCAAGGGCTAAGGCGGGCAGGAAAATAATTTCTTTATCCGGTTTTATCCGTGAAATCCGTGGTTACGGATACGCTTCAGTCAGGTTGATCGCTGATCCTTGGCTGTTTAAGGCCGGGCATGTTCACGCACAGGCATATTGGAATTGATGCTTGCATAAGCATTCCGCGGGACGTTCTCATTCCCGTCCGTTCGTTTTCTGGATTGGAGATGGTTCAGAATGATTTCACAGTCTTCAATCATTCCTTCCCAATGCGACCGAGTGTGCGATCGCGCCCGTGCTTCTTCCAGACGGCCTTTTAGTCTCTTGATGTTCTCCTCCGTGAAGGCCGTCGTGCTTTTTCCGGCATTTGTTGAAGCTGCTTGCTGATCTATTTCGTTTTTCATTTCTTATAGTCGTGTGATTTTGGCTGGGTTTGGCCGCGCCGTCCATTGGAAGTTATTGGGAAGTTGTTGGCGAGTTATTCACAATGGCTGATGAGCGCCTCCGCCCAAAATATTTTCAAAGGATTTTTCCATCTCCCTCGTCGTATCAGTTATGAGGAGAATGTTGCGCCCGGCAAACGAGGGCGCGCAGGAGAAAAATCGGCCAAGGCTTTCAGGCGCGTCGCTGGTGGAGAATTTATGTGTCGTGGCCATTATAGCCATTCTGGCGTCGATGTATCTCAGCGCCATTGTCTCGGCTTTCACCAGGGTGGTGAAGTTTCTAAAAGGAATGTCGGGATGATGGGAGTGTGGAAGAAAAGAATTTTTAACCACGGATGGACACGGATAAACACGGATTAAAGCAACCGGCAACAGGCAGCTAAAATATTAACCGACCTGTTGCCGGGGTTTATGGCTTAATCGTCCGATTGTGACTGCCAGTCATCCGGGCGTTCATCTTCGCCACGGCTTTGCCAATAGGCGTCATTATTCGGGTTCAGTTGATCTGCCCGATTATCTTGATCATCTTTCTCGTCCTGCGCCATAACTCTCACCACCTTCCTTTAGAGCACATTATTTTCGTCTCTACACTGAGAACTTGGTTTACAGAACATCACTCGATGCTCCATAGGCCATTACGGCTTAGTGTTTGGAACCTTGCACGGCTTTATGGTTCTTCGCTAGATGTCGGTAATTTTCCCATATAATTATTACGACTTGTCGTCAGGAAAAATTTGCAACGCACATATGGGGAGAACACCCCTATTGACGGAAGCTTGTCGTTAGGCGAACATTGGCGAGTGATGGATATTCGTAAATACTTTGCTGTCAATCTGTTGTGATAGTTTTGATTAAAACCTTATTTTATATGCGGTATTGCAATTGCCAAGGTTTCCAAGCTTGCCTAATCAAGATTACATGACTATAGTGCGTCAAATTGGCGCAATATTGTGCTGTCGGAAGTTCATCAATTTATGCCTGCGGTAACATCGAGTTTTTTGGACAAAGTCCTGGGAAGAATCGGACGGCTGGATGCCGAGGGATTGCAGACGGTTGTCCAACGCCTGGCCCGGGAACGGAAGTTTCTGGAGACGCTGTGCAATGCCATCGAAGACGGGGTGGTAGTGGTCGATGAACAAGGGCGCGTTATTTATTCGAATCAGGCGGTGACGGGGTTGTTGAATTGGCAACCCGGAGAAGTGGAAGGGCGGCCGATCAAGGAGTTATTGCCGGAATTGGATTGGGAGAGCTTGTCGGCAGTCGGCCACAATGGCCGGCAACGGACGACACGCCACGAGTTTGAGGTGGCTTACCCGCGCCCCATGTTTTTGCGCCTTTACGCGGCGCCGCTGGACGTTGAGGCCAAAGGCGGTTCCGGTATGGCCTTGATCCTGAATGACGCGACGGAAGCGCGGCAAAAGACGTTCGAAGCTATCGAGAGCGAACGCATCCATTCGTTGACGCTGCTGGCAGCCAGTGTGGCGCATGAAATCGGCAACCCGCTCAACGCCCTGCATATTCACCTGCAATTAATGGCGCGCCAAATCAAGAAGCTGAAGGACGGCGCAGTCACGGCAACACCGCCAAGATTTTTGCGTCGCAATATTAAGCCGGAAGGCGAAACAGCGGAAGTGGCGGAAAAATTGGAGCATTACCTGGAGGTGGCCAAGGGGGAGATTTCCCGTTTGGATTACATTGTGACGCAGTTCCTCCAAGCCATCCGGCCAACCCCGCCGCAATTGACACCGGGTTCGGTCAACGACGTGGTGCGGGAGACGTTGGAGTTGTTGCGGCCGGAGTTGGAAAACCGTGGTTTGAACGTCAAAGAAAAACTGGCGCGCCGGCTGCCGTTGACACCCTTGGACGCGGCGCAGATGAAGCAGGTGTTGGTCAACCTGATCAAGAATGCCATGCAGGCGATGACGCGCGAAGGCACGCTTACCGTGCAAACGGGCCACACGCTGGACGCGGTCTGGGTCAGCATCGCGGACACCGGCGGCGGCATTGCCCGGGACCAGATCAGCCACATCTTCGAGCCGTTTTATACGACGAAGAAGAAGGGGACCGGTTTGGGGCTGATGATCGTGCAACGCATCGTGCGTCAGCATGGCGGGCACATCGAAGTGGAAAGCGATGTCGGGCAGGGGACGATCTTTCGCATCAGCCTGCCGTTGCGCGAACGCCAGCCGAGGTTGCTGGGCAGTTCGAAGGTGGAAACGGAATGAAAACTGAAGTGGTTTCCAAACCAAAGCTGTTGATCGTCGATGATGAAAAGCCGACGCGCGAAGGGTTGCGGGCGGCGCTGGAAGATCATTATGAAGTTTGGGTGGCGGAAGACGCCAAGGCGGCCATGAACCTGTTGGAAGAGGAGAATTTCGAGGTGATGCTGACGGATTTTCGACTGCCACAGGAAGACGGGATGAAGTTGATCGCGCGGGCCAAGTCGCTGCCCAAGCCGCCGATTTGCATTTTGATGACGGCCTACGGCTCGGAAGAACTGGCGGTGGACGCGATGAAGCGCGGCGCGGATGATTACATCGCCAAAGGGCGGTTGCAGATTGACGAGTTGGAAATGCGGATCGCCCGCGCCCTGCGCCACCAAAATCTGGAGGCGGAAAACACGGCGATGCGGCAGCAATTGCACAGCAAGTTCGGCCTGGAAAACATTGTGGGAGAATCGCCGGCCATGCGGGAAGTATTTGACATCGTTCGGCAGGTGGCGTCGTCGCGGGCGACCGTTTTGTTGCAGGGTGAAAGCGGCACGGGCAAGGAGCTGGTCGCCAAGGCGATTCATCAATTAAGCCCGAGGGCCAAATTGCCGATGGTTACAGTGCATTGCGCCGCGCTGCCAGCGACATTGCTGGAGAGCGAATTGTTCGGGCATGAGAAAGGGGCGTTTACGGGGGCGCATGAAAAGAGAGTGGGGCGCTTTGAACAGGCCCAGGGAGGAACGTTGTTTCTGGATGAAATCGGGGAAATCGACCCGACGTTGCAGGTAAAATTGCTCCGTTTTCTCGGCGAACGGACTTTTGAACGCGTAGGCTCGAACAAGACGTTAACGGCCGATGTCCGGCTCATTACCGCGACGAACAAGAGCCTGGAAGAGCAAGTCAAGTCGGGGAAGTTCCGCGAGGACCTGTTTTTCCGGTTGCGCGTGGTGGAGATCAAACTGCCGCCGTTGCGCGAGCGGAAGGAAGATTTGCCGCTGCTGGCCAGGGCGTTTTTGAGTGAATTTGCAAAGGAAAACAATAAAAAAGTGAACGATTTCACCCCGGATGCTTTCGAAGCATTGATGACATATCCCTGGCCCGGGAATGTGCGCGAATTGCGCACCGCTGTGGAAAGCGCCGTCGTGCTCTCGCACGGCGAACGCATCAGTCTCCGGGACCTCCCGGCGACAGTCCGGGCGGCGGAAGGTGGGGCGGCCCATCCGGGACGGTTGCCAGCCCAGGCGGATTTGACCGTGGCGGAAGCGGAAAAACGGCTGATCGTCCGCGCCCTCAAGGAATGCGACGGCAACCGCACCCTAGCCTCGGGAAAGCTGGGCATGAGCCGCAGGACGTTGCATCGGAAATTACACCTTTACCATCTGGAGGGAATTTGATGACGGTGCAAGAATGGATTCATCATTGGGAAGAGGGAGCTGGGGTGCGAGCGTTGAAGGTAACTGCGGCGCTGCTGGCCTTTATCGCGCTGGCATCGCTTTATGATTTGTTTAGCTACGAGAGCTTTGCCTCGGAAGAAGCCATGGAGAGCGCCCAACTGGCGCGCAATCTCTCCCAAGGCAAAGGCTACACGACGGACTCGATCCGGCCTCTGGCGCTTTATTTATTGGAAAGCGCGGCTGAGCCCGGGCAATCGTCGAAAATTCTCGCCCAGCGCGTGCCGGATTTAAGCACCGCCCCGGTCTATCCGTTTTTGCTTTCGGAACTGATGAGGGTGCTGCCTTTTCAGTTTACCGCGAGCCAGTTTTGGTTTTACCAGCCGGAGCGGTGGATCAGCATTTTCAACCAGGTGCTCTTTTTTGCGGCAGTGCTGCTCCTCTTTTTTCTGGCGCAACGACTCTTCGACGCGCAGGTCGCCTGGCTCTCGGCCGCTCTTTTTGCCGGGACAAAGTTGTTCTGGAAATTTAGTGTTTCGGGCTTGTCGACGCTCTGGCTGATGTTGGTTTTTTTGGCGGTGGTCTGGTTCCTGATGGACATTGAGAGCCGGGACCGCGCAGCAACGGAGGGGACGGGCCGCAAATTGATTCCTCTGGCCGTATTGATCGGAGCGTTGGTCGGCGTGGGAGGGTTGAGCCGCTATGCCTTTGCCTGGATGATTGTGCCGGTGATCCTGTTCGTCTGGCTGAGCGTGACACGCGGGCGGGGCAAATTGTGCGTGACGATTGCCGTGTCATTCCTGGTTGTGATGGCCCCATGGTTGGCACGCAACGTCATGTTAAGTGGCCATTGCTTTGGCGCTGCGGGCTACGCGGTGGCGCAGGGGACGCCGCCGTTTCCGGACGACACCCTTGAGCGTTCGTCCGACCCGCGCAACGGGTTGAAGCGCCTGGCGCCCGGGGATGTCATAAATAAATTCCTGACGAATGCGCGGGGGATTTGCGGGAATGATGTGCCAAAATTTGGGGGGAATTGGATTTCAGCGTTTTTCCTGGCCGGACTGCTCATTCCATTTCGAAATATAACATTGATGCGTTTGCGCTGGTTTCTGCTGGGTTCTCTGGTTTTGTTCCTGATGGTGCAAGCGCTGGGGCAAACGCATGTGAGCAGTGATGCGCCGGAGATCAATTCGGAGAACCTCCTTGTGCTGCTGTCGCCACTGGCATTTATCTACGGCGCGGCGCTGTTCCATACGCTGCTCGACCAGTTCAATCTGCCGCCAGTGGATGGGCGGGGGGCGGCAGTAACGGGTTTTGTCGCAATCCTGTGCGCGCCGTTTTTCTTTGGGCTGCTGGTGGCCCACAACGCCCCAGCCAACTCGCCCTATTCGCCCTTGCATATTCAACGAACAGCTCGCTGGATGCAGCCCAACGAATTGATGATAAGCGATATCCCGAGCGGGGTGGCTTGGTACGGCGGCCGCTCCTGTGTGTGGCTGCCATTGGATGGCGATAATGAGTTTTTCAAAGTCAATGCGCTCAAGCCAGTTCAAGGACTGTTTCTGACGCAAGCGACTACGGATAAACGCTTTCTGTCACAAATGAAAGAGGATGAAAAGAGTTGGGGGCATTTCGTGCTCGAATGTTCCGAGCACGGCGAAGTGCCAACAGGTTTTCCGTTAAGAAAGGCGCCGGAGGGGCTTTTGCCCGAACAACTGTTTTTAAGCGAGAAGGCAAGCTGGCAGAACATTGAAACAAAGCCTTGATTCATGTGGAAAATGTGCGAAATATTCTTTTGACATATTGTAGTGGTACACATACAACCACGCATTCGTCGGGGAAGGCTCAGACGACGGCTGGGTGCGTATTGACGTCAAGGATTGCAGTTGAAGTAACTATGAAAAAAATCTGCGTGTCTGCGGGATTGTTTGCGCTTGGCGCGGCGGTTTCGCAAGCCCAGTACGCCCCAGGTTTGAGTTCCACGGAAACTTCAAAACCTTGGGCGTTAACGGCTACGATTCGCGGCTTTTACGATGACAACTATCTGACGCTGCCCAAGACCCTCCCCGGTCCAAACGGCACTGTCATTCAGGGCGCGCGGGGCAGTTTTGGCGTAGAGGCGAGCCCTTCGATCAGTTACAATCGTTCCATCTCGGACACCCTATTGAGCGCCACTTACGTTTATGACCTTCACTGGTATGAGGACCGCGATGGCACAACGGACCAGACCCACCAGTTCAACGCCAAGATGGAGCATGAATTTAGCGAGCGATACAAAATGTCGTTGCACGAAACGTTCACTGTGGCGCAGGAGCCGGGGGTCTTGGATCCGTCGGCGGTTACCGTGCCGTTGCGCGTGTCCGGGAGCAATATTGGCAATACTGCGCTGGCTGATTTTACGGCGCAATTGACCAAGTTGTGGGATGCGCATATCGGCTATGCCAACTCGTATTACGCGTATCAAGAGAACGCAGGGGACGAATATCCGGCCAACTCATATCCAAGCTATTCGGCCCTGTTGGACCGGATGGATCAAACGTGGACATTGGATATGCGCTGGAAAGCTTTGCCGGAAACGACCGCTGTGTTCGGTTATACATTCGAAGCCGTCAATTACACCAGTCCTGAAGATATCATTTTTGCGCCAGGTCCTGTTGGCAGCGCCCAATCGCTTGACGGGCCCGGTCACTATGTCAGCTCTATTCGCAACGAAGAGAATCACTTTGGGTTTGTTGGGGTCGATCATAGCTTCTCACCCAACCTGAATGGATCGATACGCGTGGGCGCCGAATTGGTGGATTATTACAATTTTGGCACTTACAACATCTCCCCGTATATTGACACGAGCCTGACCTATCAATATATGGCCCAAAGCACGGCGCAACTCGGGATTAAACACCAGAACAATGCGACGGACGTGGCGGGCGCCGTTGGGACCACTCCGGTGCTGGACGAGGAATCCACGACTGTTTATTTGTCAGTCAGCCATCGAGTCAGCTCGCGCTTCACCGTCGCTCTTCTGGGTCAGGCCCAATATTCAACTTTTAATGGAGGTGGAGTTGGCTACGATGGGGAGGAGGAAGATTTTTACACCGTAAATCTTAATTTTGCATATCACTTTACGCCTTGGCTGACCGGGGAAGCCGGATACATGTATAACAGGCTGTATACCATAGTGCCTGATCGCGGTTACATTCGAAATCTGTATTATATTGGCATTCGCGGCAACTATTAGAAAAAAATAATTTGACGTATGGTACAGATGGCTGGAACTTAAATTTACTGTAAGATCCGGTTTTCTTTTTTAAAAATATATGGATGCTGCAACAACGAACGAAGTGCCTGAACTGAAACTGCATTTTTTGGACTATTGGCGTGTCATCCGCCTGCGGCGCAGCTTGATCGTCATGGTTTTTCTGCTGTGCGTGGTGACCAGCACCCTGTTGACCTTCTGGCTGCCAAAGCAATACGCCAGCACTGTTCGCATTGAAGTGCAAAAGGACACGCCCGAGATTCCCGTGGCCGAGGGTGGGCGCATGAATGCATATGGATCAGACCCTTACTTCCTAACCACGCAATTCAAGATTATCGAGTCCTATTCGATCCTGACCAATGTCATAACCACGCTCCATTTGGATGACAAGCTGGCCGCTCAAGCGGGTGAAACTCATTGGTCCATGGAGCAAGCCTACCAGGCCTTGTTCAGTAGGATATCCGTCGAGCAAACGCGCATGACCAGTCTGATCGAAATCACGGTCAGGAATTCCGACCCAAAACTGGCCGCCGACATCGCCAACGCCATTGTCGATGCTTATCGCGATGCGCGCCTGGAAAAATGGAAGGGCGACCGCTTCAGCGGCATCAATGCATTGCAAGCCAAGCTGAGTGAGGAACAAGCCAGGCAGGCGACGCTCGAATCCAATTTAAATGAGTTGCGGGTCAGCCTGCAAATTTCCGACATGGACGAAGAGAGCCCGGTGGGCAGCTCACTTATTGAGACAGAACAACTTCGGGAATATCAACACGAAGAAACGATGGCCCTGACCGATTATCTCGAATACAGCAACATTCTGGCCGGACTCTCCACCATTCCCACCAGTGAACTGGGAGCGGCGCTGCCCACCGCTTACGCCCATCAATCAGACGGGGAATTGAGCGAACTTTCCATTCGACGGGACATGGCCAGGGACAAAATGGCCGCTGCGGAAAACGACTACGGTCCAAAACACACGGAATATGTCACTTCGCAAAAGCAATTCAAAGAGGCCCAGCGTGATTATGACAACAAGGTAGCTGGCATCATTACCGGGTTGAGGGAACGGGTGGAAATAGACCGGCAGAACATGATGTTAGTGCAGGGCCTGAAGTCGGATTTGGAAAAAAGGAGGAACGAGCTGGCCCGTAAAAACCAGCCCTATTTCAGCTTGAAGCGGACCATTGAAGATCTCAGGCGCAACAACGAAGCACTGAATTCAACGATACAAAGGGAAGTGGCGGAAGTGGGCCAACCGCTTAAAAGCATCGTCATTGTGCGCGACCCCGCCCGGCCCGTGTTGCGTCCGGTCAGCCCCAAGACCATGGTCATTATTCCTTTTGGGATTTTTGTCGGCTTGATCGTCGGCATCAGCCTGGCCTTCTTCATCGAATATCTCGATACCAGTGTTAAGACCATTGATGATGTCGAACAGGCCTTGCAGGCGCCGGTTTTGGGAGTCATTCCGCAGAACATCGGCAACATATTGGAGGAAGGGGCGGAAACTCCGCATGCCGAGGCTTATCGGGTGCTGCGCACCAATATTTTGTTTTCCCGCAAAAATGAAAGCTGGAACACCGTGTCTGTGTTGAGCGGTGGCGCGGGTGAGGGCAAAACAACCACATTGTTTAATCTTGCGGTCGTCTTTGCCCAAAATGGCCAGCGGGTTCTTGTGGTGGATTCCGACCTCCGTCGCCCTGCCATTCACAAGCTGCTGCACGTTTCCAACACAATTGGTTTGACTGATTTTCTCCTCAAGCAACGCACACTGGACGAAATAATCCAGAAAACTAAAATGCCCACGCTCGACTTTATTGCCAGTGGCAAGCTGCCCAGCAGTTCGATGAGTATTTTGGGGTCGGCCCAGATGAAGGAGACCATTCAGGAACTCAAGCGCCGTTACGATTTTATCTTTTTTGATTCTCCGCCATTGCTCGGCGTGAGCGACGCCTCCATTCTGGCCAGCGAAATGGACATGGTCCTGCAAGTCATTCAATACCGTCGTTATCCCCAGCCCATGACCCTGCGGGCCAAGCAAATGATTCTCAAGGTCGGCGGCAACCTGGTTGGCATTGTGCTCAATAACATCAACATGAGCCAGGACGAAAACTACTACTATTACAGCGGGTATTACGAATACGGCGCTCAAGCCAAGGACCAGACGGTGGTCCAATTGAGCGATGCTGCCAAGGAAGCTAAAATTGACATCAAGCAAAAGTATTGACACGAAGGGTCCCACGGCAACCACATTATGAGATTGTTACGCACTAATATTCGAAGCCATTCATATCTTTTAATCATCGCCCTGATCGGCCCCCTGTTGGCCGGTTGTTCGATTTTTGGCCCGTCGGGGGACTCGCACGCGGCGGATTCGGCCGGGGGCACGAATTACTTGCGGATTGACCCGCTGCGCATCGGTGACAGCATCAGAGTGGATTTCTCGGGCACGCCCGCCCCAATCGCCTCCGTTGGACCAACAGACATCAAAAATAATGGCACCGTTAGCTTTGAGTATATCGGGGATGTTCAAGCCGCCGGCCTGACGCCAGGCGAACTGGAGAAGGCCATTCAAGCGAAGTATGTCCCTGAGTATTACACCCATTTGAATGTGACCGTCACGCCCACGGCGCGTTATTTTTACGTGGAAGGTGAGGTAAACGGTGGTGGCGGGGGGCGGGTGATGTATTCCGGCCCGATCACGGTTACCGGTGCCATTGCGGCGGCGGGTGGTTTCACTCCTTTTGGCGATCGCAAGAGGGTCAAACTTATTCGAGTCAATGCCACCAAAGCCATCACCGTGAATTGCAACAAGGCGATAGAGGATTCGAAATTGGATTTGCCCGTTTACCCCGGTGACAAAATTGTAGTCAACCGCAGGCTCTGGTAAATGGTCCAACTCCAAATCCTCTCTGGTAGGAAAGCTGGCGCGAAGTTCGACGGTTCCAGCCTGCCCATTACGCTCGGGCGTTCGGAGCAGTCGGATGTATGTCTGGATGAACAGGGGGTTTGGCCTTGTCACTGCAAAATCCATTGGCAACAGGACGGCTTGGTCCTCGAAGTTGAGCCCAACGCGCTGGCCAGCGTTAACGGTGTCCTCATGCCACGCGCCCTCTTGCGCAATGGCGACACGATTACCCTGGGCGGTGTAACCTTGCGATTCAGTTTAAGCCCTGTGCACCAGTCCAGCGTGGCTTTGAGGGAATGGCTGACCTGGATCGCCCTGGGCCTGTTGTGCCTGAGTCAAGTGGCGGTTATCTACCGGCTCAATGGTTGATCAATGGCGAAAATGGCGGGTGCCCGTGAAAACCATGGCCATATTTTGCCCGTCGGCCGCCGCAATAACTTCCGCGTCGCGCACCGAACCCCCCGGCTGAATGGCCGCCGTGGCCCCGGCCTGGCCCGCAGCCACCAGTCCGTCGGCGAAAGGGAAGAAGGCATCGCTGCAAACGGCGCTGCCACACAGTGAAAGCCCCGACTCCTGGGCCTTCCAAACAGCGATCTTGCTGGCATCGACCCGGCTCATTTGGCCGGCGCCGATGCCCAGCGTGCGATCGGAAGCCGCATAGACGATGGCGTTCGACTTGACGTGTTTGGCGATGGTCCAGCCGAACAGCATGGCTTGCCGTTCTTCTTCCGTCGGCTGGCGTTTGCTCACCACCCGCCACTCCGCGGCGGAAACGATTTTCGAGTCGCGGTCCTGGATAAGGAACGATTCCGCTCCAACGTCGCGCAGTTCGGGTGAACCGCCGTCCGGCCATTTGAGCGCTTTCATCAGGCGCAGGTTTTTCTTGCGCCGCAAAAGGTCTAGCGCCTCCGCCGTAAATGCGGGCGCAATAATAACCTCGCTGAAAATCTCCGTCAGGGCTTCAGCGCAGGGCAAATCCAACGGGCGATTGACTACGATAATCCCGCCGAAGGGCGCCTGCCGGTCGGTCGCGAACGCTTTTTCCCAGGCTTCACGCAGTGTTTTGCCCTGTCCTGCCCCGCAAGGATTGGTGTGTTTGAGGATGGCCAACGTTGGGGCGGCGGCGGAGAATTCAGCGGCCAGCAGGGCGGCGGCGGTCAAGTCAATTATATTGTTATAGGACAATTCCTTGCCGTGCAGTTGTTGAAAATAATCCCCGAAACGGCCGTACAACGCGGCGCGTTGGTGCGGGTTCTCGCCGTAGCGTAACGTTTGGGCCTTGCGCAAATTTAACTGGATGTTGGCCGGCCAGGGGTCGCCGGTAGTGAGGCCAAATGTTTTGGCGAGATGATCGGCAATCTGCCCGTCGTAAGCAGAGGTGCGGGCAAAGACGCCCGCCGCCAGCCGGCGGCGCAATTCAGGCGTGGTTTGGCCGTCAGCCGCAATCTGATCGGCGACCTCGGCGTAATCCGCCGGGTCAGTGACCACGGTCACGCTTTCATGATTTTTGGCTGCGCTGCGCAGCATCGAGGGGCCGCCAATGTCGATGTTCTCGATGGCCTCGGCCAAAGTAACACCGGGCCGGGCGATGGTCTGGGCGAAAGGATAGAGATTAACCACCACCAGGTCGATGGGCTGGATGTCATGTTTGCGGGCGGCGGCTTCATGTTCTTCGTTGCCGCGCAAATAGAGCAGGCCGCCGTGGATTTTTGGATGCAATGTTTTGACCCGTCCGTCCAGCATCTCGGGGAAGCCGGTGTAGGCGCTCAAATCGCTGACGGGAATGCCGTGTTCGCGCAACGCCTTGGCGGTGCCACCAGTCGAAATCATTTCAATCCCGGCGGAAGCCAGGGCTTGCGCAAAAGGGATGAGTCCGGTCTTATCGAAAACGGAGAGCAAGGCACGTTGAATTTTCGGCATAGAACGGGGAGTAATCTTCCAGAAGGTGGGGAGGAGTCAATCTGATTTGCGCAGGCGCGCCACATACGCCCCATCAACGCCGTCGGCAAAGGGCAGGAGCTGGCGTTGGCGTTCCAGCTTGAAATTGCCATGCCTGCCCAGAAAATCCTGCGTTACAGATTCATTTTCCTCGGGTTCAAGGCTGCATGTGCTGTAAACCAGAGTTCCGCCTGGCTTCAGTTGCGGGGCGGCCTGTTCCAACAGCGCCTGTTGCGTCTGGCGCAACCTTTCTATTTCTCCGGGCTTGATTCTCCAGCGCAAATCCACCCGGCGCCGCAATACGCCCGTATTGGAACAGGGGGCATCAAGCAAAATACGGTCGAACCCCGGCGTTGGGTCGGAGTCCGAAAACTCCACGCACGTAATGCCGAGGCGGGTGCAATTCTCCCGCACCAATTTAAGCCGTTCCGGCTGGCTGTCCCGGGCTGCGATACGTCCGCGATTATGCATGCGCTGGGCGATGTAAGTAGTCTTTCCTCCTGGCGCTGCGCAAAGGTCGAGAATGTTTTCGCCGGGTTGTGGATCCAATTCGTTAACCGCCAGAAGCGTGCCGGGATCTTGCACGTAAAAAAAGCCGCGTTGGAAACTGGGGGACTGGGGCAGGGGAGGATGCGATTTCAATTCGAACACCAGATTCGAGCCCGTCCAATCCCATTGCCGTTCCACAAAATCCACGCCTTCCTGCTGCCAGTCCGCGGACAAGGTTGCAAAATCAGCTTTTAAAAGGTTGAGGCGGGCGTAAACGGACGGAGGAGTGTTGTTCCATTGCAGCAATTGGGCCGTCTGGGCGGCGCCCCAGCGCGCCTGCCAACGTTCGACCAGCCAGGCGGGGTGGGAATAGCCCAGTGCGGGGTCGGTTTGCTTTAGATTCTCCAGCAGCAGGGTTGTGGCCTCGCGTTCGCGGGTGTAGCCGCGCAAGACCGCGTTCAGAAAGCCGGCTTGATGGCCAAAACCCAACTCTTTGCCCAATTCAACGGTTTCATGGACCGCCGCGTGGTTGGGGATGCGTTGCAGCCAAAATAACTGGTAAAGGCCAAGGTGAAGCAGAAAGCGCAACGCGTCATTCTGCCGTCGGTCCCCGGTTTTACGGGCGATCAGCCAATCCAGCGTCGCTTGCCAGCGCACAATTCCATAGACCAGCTCCTGGCATAAGGCCCGGTCCGGCGGTGACAGGGAGTGCCCGGCCAGCTCGTTTTCGAGCAGCTTTTCGACGTATTCGCCGCTCTCGCCGCGCCGCCTCAATATGCGTATCGCAATTTGTCTTGGTTTTTCACCATTCACGGCATAATAATGGCAAGACCTTTATGGGACGCGAGAATATATCAATGAAAGAAGAATTTGAAAAATTGGCCGCAACAGGAAAATTGACCCGTCAAAACGTGGATGCCTTGGTGGCCTTGACCGAGAGTGGTTACTGTTATCACCGCAGTTGGGGCTTTGGAAAGATCACAACCGTGGACGCCGTTTTCTCCCGGTTCGTCATTGATTTTCAATCCAAGGCCGGCCACGCCATGGACCTGGCTTTCGCCGCCGATTCCCTTAAACCCATTCCCAGCGATCATATCTACGCCCGCAAAGTTTCGGATATTAAAGCCCTTCAGGAAATGGCCGCCTTGCACCATCTGGATTTGATCAAATTGGTGCTGCAAAGCTTTGGCGGCCGGGCCACGGTGGATCAAATCCAGCAGGCGCTGATGCCGGATGTCATCAAGGACGATTGGAAAAAATGGTGGGAAGCCGCCAAACGCGAACTGAAGAAAAACGGCCATTTTCAAGTGCCGCTCAAAAAGTCCGAGCCGATTATTTACCAGGCCAAGGAAGTGGCGATGCAGGACCGCATTTTGGCGGAATTCCGCGCCGCCAAAGGATTGAAGGCCCGCTTGACCGTCGCCCATGAGATTTTGAAAAGCCTGTCCGATTTGGACGATAAAAACGCCGTGGCTAAAGAGGTGATTCAGGCGCTGAACACGGAAATCGGCACCCATCAACGCACCCAGCCTGCGGTGGCGCTGGAGGCGATTTTTGTGCGCGATGAGATTTGCCAGGCCGCCGGAACGCCGCCAGTGGAGGGCGAATTGTCCGCCCGTGCCATCTGGCTTCAGGAAAGCGGAAAAATTGGCGCTGTTTTGGAGCAGATCCCGGCGGCCAAACATCGCCGGGCGTTGCAATCTTTCAAGGAAGCCACTTCGGAACGCTGGTCCGAAGCCCTGCTCGCCTCTCTGAACCAGGTCTCAGCCAAGCTGGCGGGCGAAGTGGCCCACGCTCTTATTTCCGGCGGCAAACTCGACGGGTTGAAGGAACTTCTCGCCCGCCTCATCAGCCAGCATCAGGCCAGCAGTGAATTATTGCTCTGGCTGGCCAAGGAACGTTCCGACTCCTTCGCCGACATCCTTGGGCCCGAAGTCTTCCGCGCCATGCTCACGGCCATGGAACGCGATCAGTTCAACGAGAAGCGCTCCAACAAACTGCGCGATTTCATTTTGGCCGACCAAACCCTCCTCGTCGAATTGATCGGCTCCGCCGACCTGGAAGTCATCAAAGACCTCACCCGCGCTCTGCAACTTTCGCCGTGTTTCGACGACATGGACAAACGGTCGTTGCTGGCCCGCATTGTCAAGAGCTATCCCGCCGTGCAAACCATGATTTCCGGCGAGCAGACGAAACAGGAGACGGTTTACGTGGTTTCCTGGGAAAGCCTGGAACGGCGCAAAAATGAGTACGCTGAACTGGTGCAGAAAGCCATCCCGGCCAATTCCAAGGAAATCGCCGTGGCTCGGAGCTATGGAGACTTGCGCGAAAATCACGAATACAAAGCCGCCAAGGAAATGCAAAAAATCCTCATGCGCCGCAAAAGCGAATTGGAGGCCCAATTGGTCCGCGCCCGGGGCAGCGACTTTGCCAATCCCCGCACTGATGTTGCCAGCATTGGAACACTGGTTGAGGTGACAGATTTGGATCAAAAGCAAGCGGAAAAATTTACCATTCTCGGAGCATGGGACTCGGACCCGGAAAAAGGCATCATCAGCTACCTGACGCCCGTGGGTCAATCCCTCCTCAACCACAAGCCCGGTGACGAAGTGGAAGTGCCCGTCGAAGGCGGGAAGAAGCGCTACCGGCTCGATACAATCGCGGCCTACAAGATGCCCGAAGCGCCCTCAGCGCCAGCTTAGGCTGTCACGGGCGGCGGTGTTCCACCGATATAAGTGGCATCGCCAAAGCCGAGGATTGGATAAAATATAAACGGCAAAAAAACCAAGCCGACCGCAAACCCGCCGCCTTTGCCGAAGTTTTTCGCGACTTCGACCGAGATGATGATAAAGATGATGAGGCCCACCAGCGGAATAAAACACAGCAAAAGCCACCACCATTCTTTTCCGGCGATTTTGATCAGGCAGTAAGTGTTATAGATGGGAATGATACTCGCCCAACCCGGCTGTCCGGCTTTGACAAAAACCTTCCACAGGCCGGCGATGACGACCACCATGACAACAAGCCACACGAGGAAAAAGAAGAAGCCGAGGAGGGCCAAGAATGGATGAATATTCATATAATTTTAATTATTGATGATCCAAATTGCTGCACGTCTTGGTTTATAAGGCGGGCGGGACAGTCCTGTAAAGCGAAAAGATTAAGATTAAATCGGGCGGCTACCGCAATTCAATCCGTGGCGGGGCGGCGACGTATTCCGCCACTGTCAATTGCGCGTCCGGATGGTTGCGCATAAATGAAGCGGGGCAGGCGGCTGTCACAGGCCCGTGCAAAGCGCGCCGCACCACCGCGCTTTGCCAGGGACGATTGCAATAAAGCCGCAACCGCCGCGCGGCCAGTATTTCCTTCATGCCGACGGTGACGGCTCGTTGCGGAACAAGGGCGATTTCACCGCCCACGGTCACGGAATTGATGGTGCGGGTCTCGCGGGAAAGCGCCAGTGTCCGCGTGGGCAAACAAGCAAAGTCCCGGTCGTTGATTGTTTCACCGGGTTCAGGCGGTTCGTTGAACGCAATATGGCCATTGATGCCAATGCCCCCGAAACAAGCGTCAACACCGCCCCGATCGTCAATTAGATTTTGAATTGCGCCGGGATTTCCGGGGTCGGGAAAGACGCGGTTCTCCGGACGGGGCGCCAGCGATGGATCGAGCAGGCTGTAGAAGGCGCGGTCCATGAAGGCGCGAAAACTCAACGGATGCTCCAGCGGAATCCAAGCCCCGTCCCGCGCCAGATATTCATCCATATTGATCAGCATCGTTTCGCGCATCGAAATTTTTTCCCGCCTCAATTTCTCCGCCAAAACAGGGAATTCATCAACGGGTCCGACCGGAACAATCAGTGTCGCGTTTCTCCCCTCCTCGCGGGCGCGAAGAATCTTCCCGAACATGTCGTCCGCCATGGCTTGCCCGATGGCGGCCATGTCGTTTTTGACCACGACTTTGACCTTTGTGCCCCGGCCCAATTCGTTCGCGGGCACGCGCAAATAATCCGGCAAAAGGCTCATGCAGACCGCAGCGCGGCGGGCAGCATCCGGTCGAGCGCATCGAGGAACTCCCCCTTGTCCATTGTCAACAAACGCAAGTCGTGCGCGCCGTCCATGCGCGCGTATTCGTAAAAAAGGAACGCGTTCGGTCCCTGCACCTGCGCGTCAACGTAGCGCAGGGAATGCGAGCCGTGCGGGCTGATGTGCGCCGGGCCTTTCCGGCTCAGCGTTCGCCAGTAGAATAAATTGGCCGAAATCGCAACCCCGGTTTTCTCCTCGTAATTTTCCTCGTGGCTGGCGCTGCCGTCGTAGAACGCCAGAAAGTTCCCGTTGATCGGCACGACGCTGTTGATGCGCCGGCAATAACAATCCCAGCCCGTGCCAGTGGGCCGGAAGACGACGCCTTTCCATTCCCAGTGGTCCAGATCCTTCGATGTGGCCAGGCCCGTCGCAGAAAGGCATTCGCCCGTATTGTAAATGTCCAGGGTGGCGTGGGCTTGGTCCGTTGTTTTGGGCGTCGGCACGGCCACGCTTAGGAACATGTAATAGACATTCTCGTGCTGCAGAATCCACGGATCCTTGATGCCTTCGAGTCTAAGAGGCTGGGCCTTGAATATGACTTCGACATTCCTGGTATACAATTGTTTGGCCACTGTCCCCCGGAGCATGGCCACGCACCAACGGCCATCGGCCGGATCCACGTAGCTGGTGAAATAGCGCCAGACCTTGTCCGCTCCTCGATGAATGGTGCCGCGTTCGATGGAGGCGGTTTTATATTCCGACTTGTTGACGCTCCAGATGTCCTCCCAGCGCTTCAGGTCGGTGGACCGGGCGATGAGCGCTTCCCCGCCGCGATCCGGTTGCACGCCGCGCGGGCGGCGGAGCCGATAGGTCAAATACCACGCCTTCTCGGTCGGGTCATAAAAGGCTCCGGGCGCTCCTGCCCAGTAACCGCTGCGGTTTCCGACCGGCTCACGGATGATTTTCCCGTGGGAAAGATTCATGACGATTTATGAAGGGAAGGCGAATCGACAGGTCGCCTACTTTCAAGTGGTCAATTTGTCCACTTTGCCCGTCATAAAATCCTTGTTTTTATCGCCGACCCAGTAGCGATTGCCGGCGATACACCAAATGAAGTGCAGTTCTTCCTCCTGGCTGAAGACCGGATGGTAATTCAAAAGCGGAATCGTCACGGCGTCGCCTTCCCCGACCGAGCGCACAAAGCTCTTGGTTTCTTCCTCGGCATAAACCTCCATCGAGCCGCGGCCTTTGGTAAAGATATAAACCTCCTCCTGATCGGTGTGATTATGCGGCGGCCAGGAGCGTTGATTGGGCTGGAAAATGGTGTAGCCGGCGATCAATTTATCCGCGCCTTCGCCCACGTCGAACATAAGGAAAACATCCTTGCCTTTCAGATGGCGGATGCGCTTCTCGTCCTTGCTGAATTGCTGCCAGCGGGAATGAAAAACCGGGTGCGCCTTTTCCGCCGGCGCGCGGCAGGCGATCACTTTGCTCTCGCCCTGTTTTTGCGCGAGACGATAAGAACTGTTGCGCGGCACATAAAGAACGTCGTAATGCTCCAGGGCATAATCCGCGCCGTTCAGGGTCACGGTCACCGCGCCTTTCCAACAAAAAAGCAGCGCTTCTTCACTGGGATGCGCCAGATTTCCACTACGGGCGGCGCCGTTCAGTTCATAAACTCCGTAAGTCAGGAATTGAAGGTTGGAACTTTGCGGACTGGATTTTTCAATGTAACGAAAGTTTCCCGCATCGGCGCTCAGAAAGTCAGCATATTTTGGCTTGTCCATAATTTTTATTTAGTCGTTTAGAGTGCAATGGATATGTGTTTGGTTTCAAGAAAAGAGTCGAGCCCTTCGCTGCCCAATTCCCGCCCCCAACCGCTTTGCTTCACCCCGCCAAAGGGCGCATTGCTGGTAGTGGGCAGCCCGTCATTGATCCCCAGCATGCCGGCTTCGATTTGTTCCATGAGCCGGAAGGAGCGGCTGAGATCGCGCGTGAAAGCGTAGGCAGCCAGGCCAAACGGGGCGGAATTGGCCGCGGCAATGGCTTCGGCCTCCGTGGCAAAGGGCGTGATGGCAGCAACGGGCGCAAACGTTTCCTCTTTCAGGCAAAGGCTGTCCTTCGGCACATCGGCCAGGACGGTCGCTTCAAAAAAGTAACCGGGCCGGTCCAGGCGTTTGCCGCCGCAAAGCAGGCGTGCGCCGTGTTGCACCGCATCGGTTACATGTTCCAGCGCTTTTTTGACCGCGTTTTCATCGATCATCGCGCCGATTTGCACGTCCGGTTCAAAGCCGTCGCCCACTTTCATCGCCTTCGTTTTTTCCGTCATTAGTTTGACAAACGCGTCGTAAATGCCGCGCTGAACGTAAATGCGGTTCGCAGCAATGCAGGACTGGCCGGTGTTGCGGAACTTGGCCAGCATCGCCCCTTCCACGGCTTTCTCCAAATCAGCGTCATCGAAGACCAGCACGGGGTTCAACCCGCCCAGTTCAAGGGACAGCGGTTTGACTTGCGCCGCCGCTCCGGCGATCAGGCGCTGGCCGACTTCCGTTGAGCCGGTGAAACTGATTTTTCGCACCAGCGGATTCTGCAAAAATTCGTCCCCGATCTCGGAAGCCGAACCGGCCACCAATTGAAAAACGCCCTTGGGCAACTTGACCGCGTCGCAAGCTTCCGCAAAAGCGACGTTGCAAAGCGGGGTGTAGCTGGCCGGTTTTAAAATCGCGGTGCAACCGGCGGCCAGGGCGGGCGCGATCTTTCGCACCGACAACGCCAGAGGAAAATTCCACGGGCTGATTGCCCCTACCACGCCGATGGGTGTTTTAACGACCAGGTTCCGTTTGCCGTCCGTTTGATGCGGGATGATCCGGCCATAACCGCGCCGCGTCTCCTCGGCAAACCAATGCAAATGGTCCACGGCCATGCCCACTTCGCCAACGCTTTGCGCCAGCGGCTTGCCGGTTTCCAGAGTCATGGTGCGGGCGATTTCATCCCGGCGGCGCTCCAGTTCGTTGGCAATTTTGTGCAAATATTCGCCGCGCGCCTTGCCCGTCAACGCGCGCCAGCCGGTGAAAGCGGCGTGAGCGTCCTGAATCGCCAGGGCCAGGCGGGGGCGGTCAATGGCCGACATTTGGGCAAAAGCCTGGCCCGTGGCCGGATTTTTGACCGGGAACTGTTTGTTTGTCGTGACAAACTCGCCGTTAAGGTAAAGAGGATAAGTTTTCACCATGCTCCATTTTATAACATAATCATTGCGCTCATACAACTTTTCCCTGCTCAAGAAAACGTCCGGACGGTTTGCACCCGGATAATCAGCCATTTTCCGTCGATTTTTCGCAGGGTGAATTTTATTTCCTGCACCATCATGTCTTGTTCGCCTGGCACCCGGGCCTCGACGGTCATATCTGCTTGCGCGGTCTGCTTGTCTGCGCCCACATCCACACTGATGTCCATGAATTTCACCGTCAAACCGCCCGACACATGCATCGCCATCATGGCCTGCACAATATCGTCGCGGCTCATTGTTGTCTGCTGTCGATGGCCGGGCATGTCAATATTCACTTCGACGTTGGTCGAGAAAAACCCTCCTGCCGTTTGCGCGCCGAACATGCGCGCCAGGTAACCCTCCCCGGGCTGAACAGAAGCGGCATGGGCCAGTTTCTCAAATTGCCCGGCAAAGACTCTTTCCGGCGAAGGAAACAGCACGAGCCAAAGCCACACCCCCAGCGCTCCTGCGGCCAGAGCCAGGACAAAGCGAAAAACATTCTTCAAAACAACACCTTTCCCACAATCTGTTCCTTCTCCACTTTGCCATGCGAATGATACGCCTGCGGCATGGACCGGTTGTCTCCCACGACAAAGTATTGATTGGAACCAACCGTGATCGGCGCGGAATTCCAATCACAGGGGGCTATCACATACGGCTCGTCGAGCGCGGCCCCATTAATGAGCAAATGGCCGCTGGCATAGGCCAGCGTCTCGCCGGGCAAGCCGACAATGCGTTTCATGTAAATCATGCTGGGAACGCGGTAGAGGACATTCGTCCCGCCTACACGGATGCCCACCACGTCGCCGCGCCGCGCTTCATGCCGCAGGTAAGCGAGGCGATTGATGAAATGGACTGACTTGTCCTTGTAGGCCGGGAGCATACTGATGCCATCAACCCTGATGGGCAACAGGATGAATTTGAAAACAACAAAGCATGTCACGATCAGAACGACGATTCGCGCCAGAGTAACTTTGGGATTGCGGCCAATGACCGTGATGCGAAACCAGTGGCCCATCCGAGAACGGCCCGGTTGGGGATTTATTGGGCCATCGTCTCGTTGCGCCGTCATGCGTTTCCGACTGGCTGCTACAGGTCGATGATTCGCCCCTGCCGGATCGATTCCTCGGCGGCGATGGCCAGGAGGGTGGCATCGAGGCAGGCGCGCACCGTGGTCAAGGGCTGGCGTTTTTGCAAAATGCAGTTGATAAATTCGAGGTGAATTTCGTCTGAACCGAGATGGCTGCCCCAGCCCAAGCCGGACTTGGCCGCCACCGAATGCACCCTTGGCTCGGTTTGCCGCGAGCCGTGTTTCCATTGCAAGATTTCCATTGAGGAAATGCGGGTTTGCAACAGCCCATTCTCGCCGATTATGCCCATTTCCAAATCTTCCTTGGGAAAATCCAGGGCGAACAGGCACAGGTGCAGCGTGCCGCGCACCTTGTTGGCGTATTCGAAACTTACTGTGGCGTGATCATTTGCCTGGTCCGGCCCCGCCATGACGCGATGGACGGCGTTTCCGCCAAAGGCGCAAACCCGCTTCGGCTTCGAGTCCACCCACCAGTTCATCAAATCGAAATGATGGCAATTCTTGTCCACCAGCGTGCCGCCGGAACGCCGGTTGTCCTGGATCCAGTCGTTGGTTTTCTTTTGGAACGGCCCGCGAAATTCCCGGCACCACACCATTTGTGGGCGGCCAATTTCACCGGTGGTCACGAGGTCTTTGATCTTCTGAAAAAATGGCGAGTAACGCAGCTCGTGCCCGATCATGACCACCCGGTCGGTGCTGTCGGCCGCGGCTGACAATTGCCGGCATTCTTCGGCGGTGATGCCACATGGCTTTTGCAGGAAAAGATGTTTTCGCGCCTTGAGAACCTGCAAGGCCAGCGGAACGTGGGTGAAATTTGGCGTCGCGACAAAAATCGCGTCCAGCGGCGCGGCAATCAATTCGGCTTCATCCTTAAAAACTTTTGCCTTGGGGGCAAGCTTGAGGGCCTGCCGGATGTGGTCTGCGTTGTTGGCGCAGACTGCGGCAATCTCTACCTGGCTTCCGCAAAGCTCGGTCACGGTGTTGACATGAGTCAATCCCATGGCACCGAGCCCGATGAAGCCAAAGCGTAGCATAGAGGTTGGCCTCCGCCGTCTCAGGGCTTCGGCACCTTTGCCCAGTCTTTCAGGAAAATATCGACGCCGATGTCCGTCAAAGGATGATAGTACAACTGCTCGATCACATCAGCTGCCATTGTCACCACGTCCGATCCAGCCAGCGCCGCTTCCAGCACATGGGTTGGATGACGCACGGCCGCGGTCAGAATCTGCGTCTTGTAATCGTAATTGTCATAAATCGTCCGAATTTGCCGCACGCAATCCATCCCGAACTGTCCAATCGCGTCCAGCCGCCCGACAAACGGGCTGATATACGTGGCCCCGCATTTTGCGGCCAGCAGCGCCTGCAACGGCGAAAAGGTCACCGTCACATTCGTGTGAATGCCTTCGGCAGTGAGAATTTTGACCGCCTTCAGCCCTTCGCGCAGCAATGGCACCTTGACCACTACGTTCTTGTGCATTTTGGCCAGGGCCCGTCCTTCCGCGACAATTTCCTTGGCGGTCAGAGTGATGGTTTCAAGGCTGATTGGCCCGTCAACGATATCGCAGATTTCCCGGTAAACTTCCAAATGTTTCCGGCCCGTTTTGGCGACATGGCTGGGATTGGTAGTGACGCCGTCTATCACGCCCCAGCTCCAAACTTCCTTTATTTTCTCAACATCCGCGCTATCAATGAATATCTTCATAATTTTTATTTGCTTCTTTTGCCAAGTCAGACAATCTTTTTAACAGGTTTAAGGCAAGATAATTCGTCTCGCACTGTATCTTTCAACTTGCAACTATACCGATAATACCGTTAGATATATTTTCGTTTCGAAATATGTCAAACGAAAACAGGATAAAATATGAACGCGAATTCTAACGAAGCAGAATTGTCCCGGCGTCAATTCATCAAAACGACCACCCAGGTTGCAGCCGGCCTGTCGCTGGCGGGCGGATTAACCATCGGTCAGACGGTCCGCGCCGCTGGCGATGAGACGATCAAACTGGCATTGGTCGGTTGCGGCGGACGCGGTTCCGGCGCGGCCAGTCAGGCCTTGAGCACCGCCAGCAACGTCAAACTCGTTGCCATGGCCGATACGTTTGACACCCGGCTGCAAACCAGCCTGAAGGCATTGCACGCGAAACATCCCGACAGAGTAGATCCCGAAAGTGTGCAACAGTTCGTGGGCTTTGATGCTTACAAAAAGGCGATTGCGGCGGCCGATGTTGTGATCCTGGCTACGTCACCCGGTTTCCGTCCCTTCCATTTCGAGGAGGCGGTCAAACAAGGCAAGCACGCCTTTTTGGAGAAACCCATGGCAACGGATGCTCCGGGCATTCGGCGCGTCTTGGCCGCCAACGTGGAGGCGAAAAAGAAGAACCTCAAAGTCGGCGTCGGCTTTCAACGACATCACCAGGCCAACTACCTCGATGCGTATAAGCGGGTTCAAGATGGTGCGATCGGAGAAATCCTCGCTATGCGGGTCTATTGGCGGGGAGGCTCGCGAGGCGGGGAAGTCCATCGTCCCGACGAGACCGAATTGCAATACCAGATTCGCAATTGGTATTTCTTCACCTACCTGTCCGGTGATCACATAGTTGAGCAGCATTGCCATAACATCGATGTTGGCAACTGGTTCAAAGGCACCCACCCCATACGCGCCAACGGCGTTGGCGGAAGGCAAACTCGCACCAGCAAGGAGTGCGGCCAGATTTTTGACCATCATTATGTCGAGTTTGAATATGCCGACGGCTGCCGCATGTTCAGTGAATGCAGCCAGTTCCCGGCCAAGTGGGGCCAGGTGAGCGAGCATCTCCTCGGCAGCAAAGGCACGGCGGATTTCCATGACAAGAAAGCCTTCACCATCAAAGGCCACATGCCCGATGAACCCAATGGAATCTGGCAATTCGTTGGAAAACCGAAAGACGCATATCAGGTTGAGCACGATGACCTGTTCGCCGCCATTCGCAACAACACGCCGTACAACGAGGCCGATTACGCCGCTTACAGCACCATGACCGCCATTATGGGCCGCATGGCCACTTATTCCGGCGGCATGGTCGAATGGGATGAAGCTTTTAATTGCAAAACCACTTTGATTCCGACGGCGGATTTTACCTGGGACGATGTTCCTCCGGTCGTTCCGGACAAAGACGGCAATTATCCCACGTTCCATCCCGGAAAAACGGACGCTTGCTGAAAAAGATTTCCATACAAATCATAAACCCTTAACTGTATCAGTTCGATTCGAGATAAAATATGAAACACGGTATTCTGTTGCATGAATTCGCGGACGACGTTGGCGTCGCCGTCGAAGATTTGAAAAAGGGAAGTAAAATTGGCGTGGTCACCCTGGAAGGGAAGGCCGCCGGAACAATCACCCTGAAAAATAACGTTCCCCTTGGTCACAAGGTCGCCATGCGCGATATGGCCAAGGACAAACCCGTCATCAAATACGGGCGCCCCGTCGGCAAGGCTGTCGCGGCCATTGTCAAAGGCGCCCATGTTCACGTCCATAATGTTAAAACTTTGAGGTGGAGCATATGATCAAGCCCGAAAAAATGAAATTGACAGGTTACCGTCGTCCCGATGGCCGTTTTGGCATCCGCAATCACGTTATTATCCTGCCCGTTGACGATATTTCCAACGCAGCCGCCAATGGCGTCGCCTCCCTTATCAAGGGCACCATGGCGCTGCCCCATGCTTACGGTCGCCTGCAATTCGGCGAGGATTTGGAACTCACCTTCCGCACCCTGGCAGGCACGGGACGCAATCCCAACATCGCCGCCGCCGTCGTCATCGGCATCGAGCCGAAGTGGACCGAACGCATTGTCAAGGAAATCGCCAAAACCGGCAAGCCGGTGGCCGGTTTCAGCATCGAGCGGCACGGCGATCTGCGCACCATCGAAGCGGCCTCGCGCAAGGCGCTGGAATTTGTCCAATACGCCACTGAACTGCAACGCGAGCCGTTCCCGGTCAAAAAACTGTTGATGAGCACCAAGTGCGGCGAGTCGGATACGACCACCGGGCTTTCCTCCTGCCCCACTGTGGGCCGCGTTTTTGAACGGCTGACCAAGGCGGGCGCGACGCTCATCTTTGGCGAAACCAGCGAACTCACCGGCGGCGAAGACATTATTCAATCCCGCTGCGTCAATCGGAAGGTCCTGGGCGATTTCAATCGCATGTTTGACGGCTACACGGAGTTGATCAAGAGCCAGGGCGTTGATCTGCTCGGTTCGCAGCCGACGGAGGGCAACATTCGCGGCGGCTTGACCACCATCGAGGAAAAGGCCATGGGCAACATCCAAAAGATTGGCCGTTGCCAGGTACAATCGGCGCTCGAACCGGCGGTCGAACCGAAGGGCGCGGGCCTGCACTTCATGGATTCGTCCAGCGCGGCGGCGGAAATGGTTACGCTGTGCGGCGCGGCCGGTTCTGTCGTGCATTATTTCCCGACAGGGCAGGGCAACGTCATCGGCAATCCCATCGTTCCGGTGATTAAGCTCTCCGGTAATCCGCTGACCCTTGCCACCATGTCCGAGCACATCGATGTCGATTTGACCGGCATCCTGCGCATGGAGATGAACCTGGACCAGGCGGCGGATGAGGCCATGCGCGTGTTGGAAAGCACCATCAACGGCCGGTTGACCACCGCCGAGGCTTTGCGCCACGACGAGTTCGTCTTGACGAAGTTGTACCGCAGCGCCTGACCGATTCATGACGCGCGAGGGGAACAAACACCCCTCGCGCATCAGCTCCCATGGATATTCTCATTTCCGAAGAACTGGATTCACCGGCCATTCAAAAGCTGTCGGCCAAATACAAGGTGGTCCGCCAGGGCGGCCTTTGGAAGAACCCGGCGGAATTGAAGATGGCGATTGCCGGAGCCCGTGCCATCCTGGTGCGAAACCAGACGCAATTGACCGCCGAAATCCTGGCGGCCGCTCCGCAACTTCTCGCCATTGGCCGGGTTGGCGTTGGTTTGGATAACATTGATCTGCCGGCGGCGTCGAAATCCGGCGTGGTCGTGATCGCGCCGCTGGACGCAAACGCGGCCAGCGTGGCGGAGTTGACGCTGGCTTTCGTTTTGGCACTGGCCCGCAAGATTCCCCAGGCCGACCGCTCCACCAAAGCCGGCGGATGGGATCGCAAGGGTTGCACCGGCATCGAATTGGACGGAAAGACATTCGCCATCTGCGGCTTCGGGCGCATCGGGCGCAAAGTGGCCGTAATGGCGCGTGCGTTTGGCATGAAGCCGCTGGTCTTTGATCCCTTCGTCAAATCTGATTCCCCCTTGCTGAATGAAACAGGGGCATCGTGGGTTGCGACACTTGAGGAAGCTCTCGCCGCCGCGGATTTCATCACCACTCACTCGCCGCTCACGCCGGAAACCCGGCACATGTTCAACGCGCGCACTTTCGCGCTCACGAAACGCGGCGCATTTTTCATCAACACATCGCGCGGCGGAGTGGTGGACGAGGCGGCATTGCTGGAAGCCCTGCGCAACGGCCAGTTGGGCGGCGCGGCGCTCGATGTGCGCGAGAAGGAACCAGCCGACGGGAAATCGGGCTTGGAGCAATTGGACAATGTCATCCTCGCGCCGCACATTGGCGCATTCACGACTGAATCACAAACCCGCACCTTTGAAGCGGTGGCCGGGGACGTGGACCGTATCCTCAGCGGCCAGCTCGCGCTGAATTTTGTCAACATGGCCCGCCCCGCGCGGTCGTGAGCGCCTGGTTCACAACCGGGCAGGCGCTTGACCGTGGAATTTTCCTCCCCCATCCTTCTCGTCGTGTTGGCCCAAAATGTCCAGCGTGGTTTGACCGGTTGCGTTTGTTGCCTGTTTCTTCTTTTTTCGGTCCCGCTGGCCAAGGCTGAAGCGGGGAACGAAAAACATTACGCAGGACTTTCCCCGGAAGCGGCTGCAAAAAAAATGACGCTGCCGCCCGGTTTCAAGGCGACCCTTTGCGCCGGCGAACCGGACATAAAACAGCCGATAGCCTTTGCCATTGATGATCGAGGCCGGTTGTGGGTGGCCGAGGCTTACACTTATCCGTATCGCGCCAGCGGCAACGAGGGACTGGACCGTATCTTGGTTTTTGAAGATACGCATGGCGACGGCAAATTTGACAAGCGAACGGTGTTCATGGAGGGGCTGAATTTGGTGAGCGGGTTGGAAGTTGGATTCGGCGGTGTTTGGGTGGGGGCGGCCCCGTATCTTATGTTCATCCCCATGCAGGATGGCGATGAACCCAAGCCCGCCGGCCAGCCGCAAATATTATTGGACGGATTCTCGTATGAAGACACGCACCATACGCTGAACACATTTGCCTGGGGGCCGGATGGTTGGCTGTACGGTTGTGAAGGGTGGTATAATAATTCGAACGTCGGTTCGCCGGATGCACCGGCCAGCACGCGGACCAAAATCAACGGGGGCATCTGGCGCTATCATCCGACCCGCCACATTTTTGAATTGTTTGCCGAAGGCACTACCAATCCCTGGGGCATAGACTTCGACGAGCACGGCCAATGTATCGCCGAAGTTTGCATCATTCCGCATCTGTTTCATATGATTCAGGGTGGCCACTTTACGCGTCAATCCGGGACGGATTTTAATCCCAACGTTTACGAAGACATCACTACGGTTGCTGACCACCTCCATTGGGGTGGCGAGGTCGGCCACGGGCCGTGGCGTCCATGGGGTGTGACTGAAGGGGTGGGAGAACTGGGCGGGGGCCATGCGCATACAGGTTTGCTCATATACCAGGGCGGCGTCTGGCCGGAACAATATCGCGGGAAAATTTTCATGAACAATATTTTTGGCGAGTGCATCAACATGGACATTCCCGAACGCAAGGGCTCCGGCTTGGTTGCCCATCACGGGCAGAATCTCATCAATTTTAACGACCCATGGTCGCTGATTCTCAATCTGCAAACCGGCCCGGACGGCTCGGTTTACATGATCGATTGGTATGACCAGACGAAATGTTACTGGACGAATGATCCCGTTGACCGCAGCAATGGGCGCATTTTCAAAATCAGTTACGGCGACACAAAATTTAAGAAAAACGATTTGCTCTCGAAATCGGCCCTGGGCTTGATTGATCTGCTCGACAGCAAAAATAATTGGTACTCGCGCCATGCCCAACGATTGCTGCAGGAGCATTACAGCCGCACGGAGGCGCCGCCGCGTCTGCGCGCCGCTTTAATGGACAAGATCCTTGACTCGGCTGCGGACCCGGTGACGCGCCTGCGCTGTGTCTGGGCGCTGGCCGTGATTGATGACGCCACCAAAACACAGGACGCCCTGACTTTGTTGCAACGCGTTTCTGCCGGGCCCTCCGACGAATATATTCGCGCCTGGTTGATCCAGATGCTTTGCGAAGACCCCCATCCTTCTCAAGAAATGATCGGTGTATTTGCCCGTCTCGCGCGCGACGATAAGTCGCCGGTGGTTCGGTTATATCTCGCCTCCGCTCTGCAAAGATTGCCGGTTGCAAATCGCTGGGAGATTTTGGCGGGCCTTTATTCTCACGCCGAAGACGCGGAAGATCATAACTTGCCCCTGATGGTTTGGTACGCAGCCGAACCTCTCCCGACTGTTGATTTTGAACGTGCCCTGGCAATGGCCGAACAGGCAAAATTGCCGCAAATTTTGGAATTTACCGTGCGTCGCATTACCGCTCTGGACACGAACAGGGCCTTTCCCATGGTTTTCAAGAGTTTGCTGGCGATGGACGATGACCGGCGTCTGCTGGAAATTTTGCGGGGCTTAAGCGCCGGGCTGCACGGACAGCGCAATCTACCCATGCCGCAAGGCTGGAGCGAGATTGAAGTCAAACTTCGCGCCAATCCCAATACGGATATTCTTGCCAAGGTGCAGTCGATTTCATTGATTTTTGGCAGCCGCACAGCAATGGAGGTTGTACGTCGCACATTGCTCGACCAATCGGCGGATGAAGCTGCGCGCCGCGCCGCCCTGGCGTCGTTGCTCGATGTCAAAGCGCCAGGCCTGGCGCGGGATATGCAGGGCCTGCTCGCCGAAAGCGACTTGCACGAGGATAAATTGCGCGAGGACGCCTTGCGCGGCCTGGCCGCTTATGATGACCCGCAAACACCGCAAAAGATTCTGGCTGCTTATAATTCCTTCACTTCGGATGGGAAACGCGTCGCGCTTTACACGCTGACGTCCCGGGTGAATTTCGCCCAGGCGCTCATGACGGCGATTGGCGCGGGCGCAATTCCGCGCGGCGACATGACGGGCAGCCTGGTGCAAGCGTTGCGCAACTTGAAGGACTCCCAGCTCAATCAACTGACGGGAAATGTCTGGGGGGCCGTCCGCGAATCAAGCGCGGATAAAAAAACGCTGATTGAGAAATACAAACGGGTGTGTTCGGCGAATTTGATACGGTTGGCCGACCCCCATGAAGGCCGGGCTTTATTCTTCCGCCTTTGCCAGCAATGCCACACTTTGTTTGACACCGGTGGAAAGGTCGGGCCCAACCTGACCGGGTCCAATCGCCGTGATCTGAACTTTCTTCTGGAAAGCATCATTGATCCCAGCGCCATCATCGCCAATGATTATCGCGCCTGGACGCTGGAAACAGAGGACGGGCGGACCATCACCGGTATCTTGAAACAGCAGGACGACACAACAGTGACAATTATCACGCCCGGCGAAACTCTCACCATTCCGCGCAAGGAAATCACCTCGTTGCAGGAGAGCGCCCTCTCCTTGATGCCTGAAGGCCTGCTCAACAATTTGACCGATGACGATGTGCGCAATCTGGTCCGTTACCTGGGCAGTGTGAACCAGGTGCATCCGCCGGTGACGCGGCGAAAATAGAGTTTTCATCTGCGCGGTCGAGCCCATGCTTGACCCTGGAATTGTCCTCGCCCATCCTCCTTGCCGTGTTGTCTCAAGATGTCATTGGTGAATTGAAACAGTTGGTTGGCGCGGCCAATGTCCTGACCGCGAAGGAGGATTTGATCTGCTATTCGTTCGATGGCACGGCGGCTTTGCAGCAAATGCCCGGCTGCGTTCTTTTTGTTTCCACCACCGAGGAGGTGGCCAAAGTCCTCAAATTTGCCAATGCGGCCAAACTGCCCGTTGTCACCCGCGGTTCCGGCACCGGCTTAAGCGGCGGCAGCCTGCCCAGCCCCGATTGCATTGTCCTTTGCACCGTCCGAATGGCAAAAATCCTCGAACTGGACCGCGCCAACCTGACGATGCTGGTCGAGCCGGGCGTGACCACGCTGCAAGTCGCCGATGCTGCGGCCGCCGCCGGCTTGTTTTATCCGCCGGACCCGGGCTCGATGAAAATATCCACCATCGGCGGAAACGTCGCCGAAAATTCCGGCGGCCTGCGCGGCCTCAAATACGGCATCACCCGCAATTACATCATGGGCCTGGAAGTGGTTTTGCCCGATGGCGAAATTCTTTGGACAGGAAACAAATGCGTCAAAGACGTTGCCGGTTATTCGCTCAAGGACATTTTTATCGGGTCGGAAGGCACGCTGGGAGTCATCACCCGGGTGCTGCTTAAATTGATTCCAAAGCCTGCCGCAAAAAAAACCATGGTGGCCACTTTCTCGCAAATGGACCACGCCGCCGACGCAGTTTCCGCCATTATCGCGGCGCAAATCATTCCCTGCACCCTGGAATTCCTGGACCGCACCACCATTCATTGCGTGGAAGACTATGCCAAAATCGGACTGCCGCTGGATTGCGAGGCGCTGTTGCTGATGGAAACCGACGGTCATCCCGCCGCGGTGGCGGACGAAGCGGCCCGCATGGAAGAGATTTGCCGCGCGAAGGGCTGTCTGGAAGTCCGCGTGGCGCGCGATGAAGCCGAAGGCAACAAACTGGCCAGCGCCAGGCGCAGCGCCTTCTCCGCCC
>Ga0206860_10019_pt1 | contig 46384 bp, 43 predicted proteins | sample Alteio_BWOrgCont_44_FD_152624 | JGI IMG/M metagenome (GOLD analysis project Ga0206860, IMG submission 152624) | Enriched cells from forest soil in Barre Woods Harvard Forest LTER site, Petersham, Massachusetts, United States -... | ecosystem: Environmental > Terrestrial > Soil > Temperate forest >...
AGCAGTGGGGAATATTGGACAATGGGCGCAAGCCTGATCCAGCCATGCCGCGTGAGTGATGACGGCCTTAGGGTTGTAAAGCTCTTTCGCTCGGGACGATAATGACGGTACCGAGATAAGAAGCCCCGGCTAACTTCGTGCCAGCAGCCGCGGTAATACGAAGGGGGCTAGCGTTGTTCGGAATTACTGGGCGTAAAGCGAGTGTAGGTGGTTGTCCAAGTTGGATGTGAAAGCCTTGAGCTCAACTCAAGAAATGCATTCAGGACTGGGCGACTAGAGGACCGGAGAGGATAGTGGAATTCCCAGTGTAGTGGTGAAATACGTAGAGATTGGGAAGAACACCAGTGGCGAAGGCGGCTATCTGGACGGTTTCTGACACTAAGACTCGAAAGCGTGGGGAGCAAACAGGATTAGATACCCTGGTAGTCCACGCTGTAAACGATGGGTGCTAGACGTTGGCGAGCTTGCTCGTCAGTGTCGCAGCTAACGCGTTAAGCACCCCGCCTGGGGAGTACGGCCGCAAGGTTGAAACTCAAAGGAATTGACGGGGGCCCGCACAAGCGGTGGAGCATGTGGTTCAATTCGACGCAACGCGAAGAACCTTACCAGCCCTTGACATGTGACTCGCCGGTCTCAGAGATGGGACCTTCGGTTCGGCCGGAGTCAGCACAGGTGCTGCATGGCTGTCGTCAGCTCGTGTCGTGAGATGTTGGGTTAAGTCCCGCAACGAGCGCAACCCTCGTCTCCAGTTGCCATCAGGTTATGCTGGGCACTTTGGAGAAACTGCCGGTGACAAGCCGGAGGAAGGTGGGGATGACGTCAAGTCCTCATGGCCCTTACGGGCTGGGCTACACACGTGCTACAATGGCGGTGACAATGGGATGCGAAGGCGCGAGCCGGAGCCGATCCTAAAAAACCGTCTCAGTTCGGATTGCACTCTGCAACTCGAGTGCATGAAGTTGGAATCGCTAGTAATCGAGGATCAGCATGCCTCGGTGAATACGTTCCCGGGCCTTGTACACACCGCCCGTCACGCCATGGGAGTTGGTTCTACCCGAAGATGGTGCGCTAACCGCAAGGAGGCAGCCAGCCACGGTAGGATCAATGACTGGGGCGAAGTCGTAACAAGGTAGCCGTAGGGGAACCTGCGGCTGGATCACCTCCTTTCTAAGGAAGATTGGAAGCAATTCCGGTCTTACTTAAATACTACAAATCGAAGCCTGGTTCTCGCCAGGCCGCCGCCGTCGACGCATCCCTTTCCTGTGATGGTATTTTGGCGAGACAGAGCCATGTGTTGGTTCTGTCGTTTCGTCTGTCCGAACCGGGCTAGTAGCTCAGCTGGTTAGAGCGCGCGCTTGATAAGCGTGAGGTCGGAGGTTCAAATCCTCCCTGGCCCACCAAGTTGCTCTGCCGGCCCGTTCAGGACTGCTGGCAAGAGCCGGCGACGAAGCGTGATCGCGATCGACACGATTTCCCAAAAGGGGGCATAGCTCAGTTGGGAGAGCGCCTGCTTTGCAAGCAGGAGGTCGTCGGTTCGATCCCGTCTGCCTCCACCATCACACACAGAACACGCGGCGTGCGAACGCCGTCGTTATCGTTCTTTGACATCGTTTATCGGAAGTATGAGGTCTTTAAAGTCTAGATTTCCGCGCTCCGTCGCCTAGGCGGAGCGGTAGGAAAGGGTAAAGAGGCCGTCGTGTCGGGGTTCGTCCCCTGCACGGAACGAGCCGAAGGGTGATCGAGAGATCATCTTTCGCTGACAAACAGTTGTGGAATCAAGCACAACAAGGGCGTTTGGCGGATGCCTTGGCACTGAGAGGCGATGAAGGACGTGATAGGCTGCGATAAGCTCCGGGGAGTTGCCAATACACTTTGATCCGGAGATTTCCGAATGGGGAAACCCCATCCATCAGGATGATCGTTGACTGAATTCATAGGTCAACGAAGCGAACCCAGGGAACTGAAACATCTCAGTACCTGGAGGAAAGGACATCAACAGAGACTCCGCTAGTAGTGGCGAGCGAACGCGGACCAGGCCAGTGATGCGATTGTAAGAACCGGAACACTCTGGAAAGGGTGGCCATAGCGGGTGATAGCCCCGTACGGGTAGAAAGCAGTCGCATCCTCGAGTAGGGCGGGACACGTGCAATCCTGTCTGAACACGGGGGGATCACCCTCCAAGCCTAAGTACTCCTCAGTGACCGATAGTGAACAAGTACCGTGAGGGAAAGGTGAAAAGCACCCCGACAAGGGGAGTGAAATAGACCTGAAACCGAACGCCTACAAACAGTCGGAGGCCGCAAGGCTAACGGCGTACCTTTTGTATAATGGGTCAGCGACTTACTCTGTGCAGCAAGCTTAAGCCGATAGGTGTAGGCGCAGCGAAAGCGAGTCTGAATAGGGCGACAGTTGCACGGAGTAGACCCGAAACCGGGTGATCTAGTCATGGGCAGGTTGAAGGTGTGGTAACACGCACTGGAGGACCGAACCGGTTACCGTTGCAAAGGTATCGGATGACCTGTGATTAGGGGTGAAAGGCCAACCAAACTCGGAAATAGCTGGTTCTCCGCGAAAACTATTTAGGTAGTGCGTCGTGTGATTGCCATCGGGGGTAGAGCACTGGATGGGCTAGGGGGATCCAAAGTCTTACCAAACCTAACCAAACTCCGAATACCGATGAGTACAGCACGGCAGACAGACGGCGGGTGCTAAGGTCCGTCGTCGAGAGGGAAACAGCCCAGACCGCCAGCTAAGGTCCCTAAGTCATGGCTAAGTGGGAAAGGATGTGGGAAGGCCAAAACAACCAGGAGGTTGGCTTAGAAGCAGCCATCCTTTAAAGAAAGCGTAATAGCTCACTGGTCTAATTAAGCAATCCTGCGCCGAAGATGTATCGGGGCTCAAGCCATGCACCGAAGCTGCGGACTCGAAAGAGTGGTAGCGGAGCGTTCCGTAAGCCTGTGAAGGGAGACCCGTGAGGGCTCCTGGAGGTATCGGAAGTGAGAATGCTGACATAAGTAGCGATAAAAAGCGTGAGAGACGCTTTCGCCGTAAGTCCAAGGGTTCCTGCGCAAGGTCAATCCGCGCAGGGTTAGCCGGCCCCTAAGTCGAGGGCGACAGCCGTAGACGATGGGAACCACGTCAATATTCGTGGGCCTGCTGGTAGTGACGGATCCGAAAAGTGGCCCGAGCTCGTTGGCGAATGCTCGGGCGGCCCAAGGGTTCCAGGAAATAACTCCAGCGTATAGACCGTACCCTAAACCGACACAGGTGGACTGGTAGAGTATACCAAGGCGCTTGAGGGAACTATGTTGAAGGAACTAGGCAATTTACCCCCGTAACTTCGGGATAAGGGGGCCTCTGTCCGTCTGGACAGAGGGGCACAGACTAGGGGGTGGCGACTGTTTAACAAAAACACAGGGCTCTGCTAAGCCGTGAGGCGAAGTATAGGGTCTGACGCCTGCCCGGTGCCGGAAGGTTAAAAGGAGAGGTTCACGCCTTGAATTGAAGCCCCGGTAAACGGCGGCCGTAACTATAACGGTCCTAAGGTAGCGAAATTCCTTGTCGGGTAAGTTCCGACCTGCACGAATGGCGTAACGACTTCCCCGCTGTCTCCAACATAGGCTCGGCGAAATTGAATTCCCCGTGAAGATGCGGGGTACCCGCAGTTAGACGGAAAGACCCCGTGCACCTTTACTACAACTTTGCAGTGGCATTAGAAAATGGATGTGTAGGATAGGCGGGAGCCTTTGAAGCTCGGGCGCTAGCTCGGGTGGAGGCAACCTTGAAATACCGCCCTTTTGTTTTTTGATGTCTAACCGCGGTCTGTAATCCAGATCCGGGACCCTGCATGGTGGGTAGTTTGACTGGGGCGGTCGCCTCCCAAAGAGTAACGGAGGCGCGCGATGGTGGGCTCAGGCTGGTCGGAAATCAGCCGCTGAGTGCAATGGCACAAGCCCGCCTGACTGCGAGACTGACAAGTCGAGCAGGGACGAAAGTCGGCCATAGTGATCCGGTGGTTCCGCGTGAGTGGGCCATCGCTCAACGGATAAAAGGTACGCCGGGGATAACAGGCTGATACCACCCAAGCGTCCACAGCGACGGTGGTGTTTGGCACCTCGATGTCGACTCATCACATCCTGGGGCTGGAGCAGGTCCCAAGGGTTCGGCTGTTCGCCGATTAAAGTGGTACGTGAGTTGGGTTCAAAACGTCGTGAGACAGTTTGGTCCCTATCTGCTGTGGGTGTTCGAGACTTGAGAGGAGCCGTCCTTAGTACGAGAGGACCGGGATGGACTTACCTCTGGTGTACCGGTTATGGCGCCAGCCGTAGCGCCGGGTAGCTATGTAGTGAAGGGATAAACGCTGAAAGCATCTAAGCGTGAAACCCGCCTCAAAACTAGGTCTCGCTGAGAGTCGTGGTAGACCACCACGTTGATAGGCCGCATGTGCAAGTACAGTGATGTATTCAGCTTAGCGGTACTAATAGCTCGATCGGCTTGATTTCATTCGTTCCGTGCAGCGGTCGACCCCCGCTGTTCGGTCTCTTAATCCAGCACGGACTTAATCGACCTCATACGATCTTTGCGTTTCGACGACTTGGTGGCACTAGCGAGAGGTGAACACCCGATCCCATTCCGAACTCGGCCGTGAAAACTCTCAGCGCCAATGGTACTGTGTCTCAAGGCACGGGAGAGTAGGTCGCTGCCAAGTCTTCCAAACGCAAAGACCTTTCCGATAGACGACAAAGTTCTTGGATTTGCCGCGGGATGGAGCAGCCCGGTAGCTCGTCAGGCTCATAACCTGAAGGTCGTTGGTTCAAATCCAGCTCCCGCAACCACTTTTACCGAACTTTTTTCGGTAGCAGACAAAGCCGCCCTCACCAGGGCGGCTTTTCTGTTTGTGGCGTCCTTGGCCTGAGCCAGGTTGACCATCGCGGCGATGTTTCCCACCAGCTCGATCTCCGTGCCCGCCGCCGTCGTTCTGACGACGATCTTCTCAATCAGCGACTGAATGATCTGCACGGCTTCCGACGCGCTTTCTGGCTTTCCCAGCGCCTCGTGGAGATTGGCTACGCGCTGACGGTACGTGTCGGCCAATGTCGGGTGTAGCCGAAGCGGCGTAGGGGCGGCACCCAACAACGATTGCTCAATTTCGAGTTTGCGCGCTTCTGCGGCTTCGAGTGCTGCAATCACGGCCGGAGTCCGAACACCGCTGGCTATAGCGTCTACGAGCTTGGTGATCTTGTTTGTCACCGCAGGTAGCTCACGCTCAGATGCATGACGTTGAGCGACCTCGTCCGAGAGGCGACGATTCACCTCTGCGTGCACCTCGTGCATGAACTCTTTTACTAGCTCAGGGGCCATCAATTGGCTTTTTAGCCCTTCGACGATCACGCCCTCGATTGCCGAGCGCCGCACGGCAGTTCGGTTTTCGCAGGTGCCTCGGCGTTTCGCGAAGTTGCAGCCCAGGTAGTCCCTGGCAATGACTGCCATTGGTCGCCCGCAGCCACCGCAAACAACGCGTCCCGAGGTGATGTATTTCGGCCGTCTTTGCTCCCAAGGGCGTGAGGCCATGCGCTTAATCACGACGGGGTCGGCGCGAATTTCGGCCAATCGGCTAGCCACGGCTTCCCACAGATCCTGATCGACGATTCTCAGGTTCGACACCTCCTCGATGACCCACTCAGATTTCGCGTTCAATCGTGACAGGCGACGACCGGTGTCGGGGTCTTTCGAGTACCTGAGCCGGTTCCAGACAAGTCGGCCAATGTAGAGTTCATTTCGGAGAATGCCTGTGCCTCGGGCCGCGTGGCCTCTTATTGTAGTATCAAGCCAAGGGCGCCCACCTGGGCCGGGCACGTTCTCGCCGTTGAGGCTGCGGGCAATCGCTACCGGGCTTTTTCCAGTAGAGAAGTCTTGGAAGATACGGCGCACTACAGTCGCCTCGGCGGCGTTGATCTTACGCGCACCCTTCATCTCGCCATCACCACCTTGAGTGCCAACGTCGTAACCGAAAGTCAGGCCACCGGCAGAGCGGCCTTTACGGATGCGCCCCTCAAGCCCGCGACGTGTCTTGGCAGCCAGATCCTTTAGAAAGAGGGCATTCATCGTGCCCTTTAGACCGACATGCAATTCGCTGATTTCGCCTTCGCTGCAGGTGACGACATTAATTCCCTGAAACCGAAGGCGCTTGAAGAGACCCGCAATGTCTTCCTGATCACGAGAGAGCCTGTCGAGCGCCTCGACGACAACGACGTCAAACTCACCCCGCCTGGCGTCCTCAAGGAGGCGTTGTAGCTGGGGCCGCAAAAGCGAGGCGCCGCTTATCGCCCGATCTGAGTAGGTACCCACTAGCGCCCAATCGTTGCGCGCGGCTAGTGCCTTGCAAAGGCGCAGCTGGTCCTCGATGGACGCCTGGCTTTGCAGATCGCTTGAATACCGGGCGTAGGCTATGGCCCTTAGTGCGCCTTCGGGGTATCTGGGCACGCGAGTTTCCTCTGGTCGGCGTCTTGAACCTTAGAGGGCTCCGAAGCCCTTGTGGACCCCTCGGCCACCAGTGTTCCCACAATCAACTGTCCTTCCAGCCGCCCGAGTAGTCTGGCTAGAGCGATCAACGCCGGGTGCGGCCGAAGTGGTCGCCCGCCACCACCCCCGGGATTCGCGGTCGGCTGGCCGTCTTGGCTCAATTTTGATGGGCCTGCGCTCATGGAGAGAGACTGGGCCAGAGGGAGCATTGGGTGGCAGTAGGGCGAATATCTCCGCTACTGCCCAAACGGGGATATTCCCCCCGATTCCCGCGCTGTGGTTAATTCGCTACCTAGGTGCACCTTATGGAGCGAGAGATGAAAAGCACCCGGAAGGCCACGCCGCGCAAGATTGGGCCCATGGATTTTCTGTTCGAGCTGGGGCCGGCCGCCTCATGGCGGGAGCTTCAAAGCCGATTGGCATCTGACGTTGCGCTGGCCTACTTGGTCGAGGCCAATGAGGATAAGCGGCGGGCTGGGATCGCGTACAAGCTACTGGATGGCGATGAAGAGATTCTTCGGAAGGCGGCCGGAACGTCAAAGGATGCGGCGGCAACTTTCGGTGCTGTTCGCCATTATCTGATCGAGAACCGTAAGCTCGGCACCAATCTCGGAGCGCCGGCGTCGTACAAGTCGGCCATTGGCTTTGATCTCAATCTCGAGCCAAAGGACCGCAGGCCGCGCGCCAAAGGCAAGACGCAGCCGCGGCGCTTCGGCAGAGATGCCAAGAACCTTCTCACTGTCGGACTTATCGTTCGCACGATGCAGTGGGCACGTGAGTGTACAAACGAGAACGGAATCGGTCCTGGTGCAGTTATCGAGTATTTAACGGCCAGCGATGCGGTTCCCGAACCTGCAAGATTTGCGAGCGTGGACCTCTTCAAGACGAGTGATGATGGCTTCAAGGAGGCCATGACTGCGAAGTGGCTCGTGGCGCCGTTGGCGGCGGCTTACCTGCATTTCGTTGAAAGAGAATATCTTTCACATCCAAAAACCACCGCCTCCTCATGGCCGAAATTTAGGTCTGCCGAACGGCAGAAATGGCGCCATGACATCGTGGGTTTTCTTGGTGTCGCGCAGTGGTACCAGGAGTTTCTTGAGAGCGCGAAAGCACAAGACGGAGGTCGAACCAAGTTTAGAGCAGTCCACACGGTACCAGTACGATTCGGCATCAAGGCGCAACAGCCTGATCTCGCTTTGGGGCGGCCAGTCGATTTTGCTCGGCATTTCTCCATCTGGTGGCAGAGGCGCAAGAGCAGTATCGAAGCTCGGGCGGCCTAAATCGACCCATGCGATTATTCGTGTTGAACCACATGAGGCCGATTTCAGCGCCCTTCTAGCGCCGCGACTCTCGTACCAGGCTGCCGACCGTCAGTAGGTACACGAGAGGGGGCCGCACCAGCCCAACGTCATCGGCGCTGCGTGGGCGGCGCTCACGCAGGGAGACGAACTGCTCACCACTGCTATCGAGCAGCTTTAATCGGGTCGGCGAGACACTGGTCGCTACTGTCCAGTGATGCCAGGGCGGATCTATACCAATGATCGCCGCCGTGCCGGGCTTGGCCAGATGGTCGCCCATGGCCTTTCGCAGCTCGTTCGCGGGGACCCGCAGTCGCCTATGAAATGGCCGAACGACAGAGAGCCGCATGGCTCGGCGTTCGGCCAGCCAATGGGCCCCGCGCCGCAGCAGCTGGGCCAGGTCGCGTGAATTGAGGCCATCGACGGCGGGCTGCACCGTCTCGTGGTGAAGGATCATGCAGACCAGCAGCGACGAAAATAGGTCATGGCATTCGCCCATGGTGAGGGGGCGCACCTGTCGCGCCCGGGTACTACGCTGGGATCGCAGCGTGTGGAGAGCCCAAAGCAGGCCATTGATGACGCTGTAGATGCCGCAGAGCCCATCGAGTTCGCCCTGCCAGTAGGGTTGTGGTCGACGGGTAGCCATTAGTATTCCCCCGTCAGCATTAGCGTCAGTACGCGAACCGTTATCGAGGGGTCTGTGGCATCGTCTGTGTGTCGGCTGAGCGTGGGGTCGTAATAGTCGAACTTAAAGAAAAACTCGTGCTCATCGATTTTGAAGAAGCCAAAGTCGTGCTCGCTATACGGATCATTGTCAGGCGTGAAATTGTCGAACGTCTGAAGCGTCCTAAGTGCTTTGATCTGCACCCGATGCTTCAAGGCGGCCACGCCCGAGGTGACGACAATACGGCCGCCTGCCAGGCTCTTGCGGAAGGCGTCGTTGAGTTCAGCGATCTTTTGGGTTCGGCACTTGCTCTCGACTGAATCCATGGGTGTCTCCAAGAATTACAAAAGGCGGCCGATGGGCCGCCTTGTGGCGAAGAAAAAGACAATGGTGCTGGCGTTCATAACGCCCTCGATACGGTCAACTCATTCGCGGCCTCCTTTCCTTTGCGCTGGTCAGATCAGGTTGATGACAGCTTGCTTAGCGGGTGCGCTGCCTTCGATGTAGCGTTGGGTCATCTCAATCGAAGCGTGACCGGCCAGCTGCTGAACGTCGCGCAAGCTGCCACCAACTCGATGAATCATGCGGGCGGCCTTGGTGATGAAGGTGCGCCGACCACTGTGCGATGAGCAGCCTGTCAGCCCGGCCCGCGCATAGAGGGCAGCAAACCAATTGACGATGGCACCCGGCCTCATGTGGTGACCGCGCTCTGATCGAATAATCGGCGTATCGACGGCCGGGCGCTCCCTGCCGTGAAGCTCGATCAGTGCGGCTCTCAGCTCGGCGTTGACCGGCACGACCCGACCTCGGCGCTTTTTGGCGATGTCGTCGCGTACTTCTAAGAGCCTGCCAACCCGCCCTGTCGCGTCGAGCGCCATCGCCCAGGTCAGGCCCGCGATCTCGCAGGCCCGAAGACCAGCCTTTGCTGAAAGCAAGATCATCGCGCGGTCGCGGGCGGGGTACCTGCCCCTGCGAGCAAGCTTCAGTACACGCCTCAGCTCGGCATCGGTAAGGGGCTTCGCTTGTTTGCCTGCCATACGCACAGCAGGCCATCAAAAAGCCCCTAAAACAATAGGCTTAAAACACTCTAAGTTATTGATATAATTACATAATTAAGGCCGCTACATGCCTTTGCAAAAGGTGGGCGTGGAACGCCCTAAGTGCCCAAGTGGCCGGTTACATGCCTTTGCAAAAGTGGAGATCAACGTGAATGCGCCTATCGCCGGTAGCTCGCTCGATACTGCGATTGTCATCATTGCCCCAGACTCTTTCGAGGGCGTTCAGCAAGAGAATGCCTGGCTCAATGAGCGGTTCGGGCGCCGTGGGTTCGACTGGGTAAAGAGCGGCCAAATGCTCATCAAGAGTGGGGGGCGTGCATTTGATCGTATCGACGTAGACACGCCAGAAGGTCCCTGTTCGGTGTATTTTGATATTTCCAGCTTTCTACGGCGGTGACCCTTTGGCCGAGTCCGTGGAGCGATCCAGCGGGCTATTTGTTATGCAGTATGTTGTCGATGACGGAGTCTCCCGTCTTGCGTCCGACTGCGGGTGATTTAGAGGGGTCGCCCGACGGAGACGCTGGTGGCTCAACGGGTGAGGTCTCGCTGATGAGCTTCCCATCCTGCCAGTATGTTGCCTGGTGAATACCGTTGGGATTGCGGTAGAGCGCGTAGCCATGGCGCTTACCATTGAGGAACTCGCCCTCGTAGCGTTCGCCCGCATCGGTCTCTTCCACGCCAAGGCCATCAATCACCGCACCCGGTAAGAAGTGCCCCGATTGGGTCTTCTTCGGTGATGCATCTTCCTGTTCCAATACGCCAAGCCGCAGGTTCCAATCCTCGTGTTTTCCGATGGTTTTCACGTTACCGAAGTCGGCCACGCCAAGCCTAGTTCCTTTGCCGCCCAGCCATTGACCGGAAAAGCTTTTTTCTTCTTGGGCCCAAGTGCCCAACCCGACGAAGCGATCTTCTCGCCATTGCCCTGAGAATCGCCCTGCCGTTGGATCGGTAAGCATCCCAAGCCCTTCACGTTTACCGTTTGCGACTTGCCCGACATACGTGCCGCCTTTGGCCATGGCTAAAGTCGTCCGGTCGGGTAGTTCACCCGAACTAGCCCGGCTCGATAGAATTTTAGCATTCGCTGCCACGCGGTTTGCTTCTTCTGCTGCTTTCTGAGCTTCACTCTCGGCTTCGCGAGCCCGCCGCGCTGAATCTGTTGCCTTGTTGCGGAGGTCAGCTTCGTCGCGGGCATTGTTGTTTGTCATCGATACGGGCGGTGCAGAAGGCGCGTTCGGCGACATCGCGGTCTTGATCCCAAAGATCTTCGCGCAATCGACATAGGCCGCCTTCACTGCATCGACATTCTCGGTGCTTGCCTCTCGCTTCCCTCTTGTAAGCCCACGCTCGTTTGCGTCGACGACGGCTTCAATACATTGCTTGTCGCCCTCGCACAAAAGGCCATAGCCAATCGCCAACTGACCGAACGCCTGGCCGTACTGCGTAAGTCCTTTGACAAACGCTCTCGCGTCTTGCTTTGGCAGCCCTGACTTGAGTTCCAACACCTCGGCCGCGTTGCCGTTGACGTCGAAATACCCGATGCATCGGCCTTTGTTCTCGACCTGCAGGATTAGCTGTTTGTGCTTTTCCTCTCGCTCTTGCCGCAGAGATTTGTCCTGACCATGCGCGAAGGGCGCCCACGCCGCCAGACCCGCTGCCAGGGCAATGCCAAACGTCTTTAGCTTTCGACGCATTTTCTTACCCATATGTCACCGACCGCGTGTTGCGGCGCACAGGGCAAGGAACAAACTCAAGCCCGGCGCCATCCACTATAATTATAGCAATATAAAATATGGTTTAAAATGACTTGCGGTGTTGGCCTTCGCGGGCATGAAACCCCGCGCGCGCTCAATTCGCCTGCCTCGACGCAAGCGCGCTTCTGCGGCTGTGTTGGTCGAGGCGCAGGTGCGGCTAGCGCACAATTTGCGGCACCTACGCGTACTGGCGGGGCTTACCCAGGAGATGCTGGCGGTCGATGCTGAGCTCCAAACCGCTCATGTCAGCAGAATTGAACGGAGGTTGGCGAATCCGACGATCAGCGTGCTTGCCCGACTTGCGCGCGCGTTAGACGCTGACCTGGCCGACCTATGGCTTAGGTCTGGCGAGCGGGATCGCAGCCCGCTGCCGAACCTCAGAAGAGGCCGCAAACCCAAGGCGCTGAAACCCTAGCCGTGCGGCTCGCGTTCCTGCTGACCGAGACAGGTGCAAGAAACAGCGCCATTATGCGAACGTATCAGGTGGGGCCTGGGTGGACGCATGCACGTCGGCAAAAGCGCGCTTTTAGCTCTGGTATTCGTGACTAATGCGCAGGCGGCGCTTGCGTGGGGGAACGAGGGCCACGAAGCCATAGGGCTGATCGCCGAGCATTTTCTAACTGATAAAGCGCGCGCCGAAGTACTCTCGCTATTGGCTGCTCCATCAGATCCGCCGTTGCCTGCCACAATTCGAGATAGGACGACCTGGGCTGACGCGTATCGAGATAGCGACCGAAACACCACAAAAGAGCGGTACCTTGCTACGCGCAGCTGGCATTTTGTGGACCTCGATATCGAAGACCCGGACCTCAAGATGGCTTGTTTCGGGGACGGGCCTGCCAGTGCGCCAGCTAGCAAAGGGGCGGCTGATGACTGCGTCGTTCGAAAGATCGAGCAGTTCGCCGCAGAACTCACCGACCGAACGCTGCCAATGTCTGAGCGCACTTTGGCGCTGATGTACTTGCTTCATTTCGTTGGCGACGTGCATCAGCCGCTACATGCGGCGGAGCACCATCACGATCAAGGTGGCAACAAGGTGCTGATCATCGTGGAAGGGCGCGAAATCGGAAGCAACCTGCATAGCTACTGGGATACTGATGCAGTCAGAAGCTTGGGCTCGACGCCAGAGATCGTAGCCAAGCGGCTCATACCGGAGATTTCACAGGAAGATATAGTCGCCTGGACTAAGAGCCAGGGCGCCTTGAGTGCCCCTCGACAATGGGCCCTCGAATCTTGGGCTGTAGCTAAGTCAGTCTCCTACGATATTCCCGATACGACTCGGCCGTGCAAGGTGCGGGCATATGGCCAGGCACCCGTTGATGGCCAGTGTCACATTTTGTCTGAGAAGTACGCCGCGACGGCTGCAGAACAGACCCGGGAACAGCTAAAAAAAGCGGCCGTGCGCCTTGCCAATCTTCTCAATAGCGCCCTGAAATAGAATCGGGCAGCAGCTTGCTCGCTCCTCCACCCAAGAGTGATTGTGCGATGACCGAACCAACTATCAATTGCCCTAACTGCCATACCGAAATCAAACTCACCGAGTCTTTGGCCGCGCCGCTTATCGAAGCAACGCGCAAGAGGTATCAGCAAGAAGCGGCCAAGAAAGATGCGGACATTGCCAAGCGGGAAAGTGCGCTGAAAGCAGCGCAAGTGACCCTGGACAAGGCAAAGGCGTCGATTGACGAGCAAGTGACTGAAAAGCTCGCGGCCGGACGGAAGACTATCGCCGAGGAGGAGGCAAAAAAGGCCAAGCTACTTGCTGCAAACGATCTTGAACAAAAAGACAAGGCCCTTGCCGATCTTCAAGAGGTTCTGAAGGCCAGAGATACCAAGCTCGCCGAAGCCCAGAAAGCCCAGGCGGATTTGCTTCGGAAGCAGCGCGAACTCGACGACGCAATGCGAGAGCTGGGTGTCACGGTTGAAAAGAAGGTGCAGGAGTCTTTGACGGCCGTTCGCGCGCAAGCCAAGCAAGAGGCGGAAGAAGGACTGAAGCTGCGAGTCGCCGAGAAAGAAGAGCAGATTGCCGGGATGCAGCGTCAAATTGAAGAACTGAGGCGCCGCGCTGAGCAAGGGTCTCAGCAACTTCAGGGAGAGGCGCTGGAACTGGAGCTCGAAGCGACGCTTAGGAATAAGTTCCCGCGAGACATCATCGAGCCAGTACCCAAAGGCGAGTTCGGTGGCGACGTACTGCACCGGGTCGTCGGGGCGGCCGATCAGATATGTGGGACGATACTTTGGGAAACCAAGCGCACAAAGAATTGGAGCGATGGCTGGCTGGCTAAGCTGCGAGATGATCAGCGCGCCGCCAGGGCCGATTTGGCGTTGATCGTCTCTAACGCCTTACCGAAAGGAACGTCGACCTTCGACCTGATCGACGGTGTCTGGGTGACTGAGACGCGTTGTGCATTGCCGGTCGCCATCGCGTTGCGCCAATCTCTTATTGAGGTGAATGGCGCCCGACAGGCGACGCAAGGGCAGCAGTCGAAAATGGAACTCGTTTACCAATATCTCACCGGCCCACGGTTTCGCCAGCGCATCGAGGCCATCGTCGAGAAGTTCTCGGATATGCAAGCCGACCTGGATCGCGAGCGTCGGGCAACAACCAGGCTTTGGGCAAAGCGAGAGGTACAAATACGCGGCGTCATCGAATCGACCGTCGGCATGTATGGGGACTTGCAAGGCATCGCGGGCCAGGCGCTTGACGAAATCGAGGGCCTTACGTTGCCGATGATCGAGGCGCGACCGGGCGACAAAGCCGAGTAGGGGGGCTGTGCCGACCGCTGCCCGCGGGGCCTCATATGGCAGAATCGGATAATCGCAATGGGTGCAGCGCACGCGAGCAACAAGGCCCGCGCACTGGCTCATGTAGAAGTAGGGATAGCCATTGCTTAATGGCGGCGAGACGACATGAAAGCTCGCCGCAGACGGGCAAGTGGCGAGTCAGGTACCCAGAGAAATCAGGTTAGTGGCGTCAGGATGCAGTGATGAAGTTTCCGAATGTGCCGGACGTAGTGAGAAGGCGGATGGCAAGCATCCGGTCACGCGACACGAAACCCGAGTTGATCGTGCGACGCCTGGCGCATGCGTGCGGATACCGCTTTCGTCTTCACCGAAGAGATTTGCCGGGGAGCCCTGACCTGGTCTTCCCACGGCACCGTAAAGTGATCTTTGTGCATGGGTGCTTCTGGCACCGTCATGCGTGCCCACTCGGCACAAAGAAGCCCAAAACGCGGCTCGAATACTGGCTGCCAAAGCTAAACCGGAACGTCAGCCGGGATGCCGGCAATCTGAAGTCGCTGAAAGAGTTGGCATGGCGCTCGCTCGTCGTCTGGGAGTGTGAAACGAAGAAGCCGGAAAGGCTTGCTCGGCGAATCGCATCGTTCCTTCGGTGAATCTATTAACAGCATTGCGTGGCGACTCGCTCTCGGGCAGGATGTAGAAAGAATCAGGGTTGGCGCTCGTATAAGTAGCGGTGGGAGCTACGAGAACAAGCGAAAGTCGCCTCACACTTCGAGCGCATTCATGAAGTTTGTCGATCTATTCGCAGGACTTGGAGGGTTCCATCTCGCGCTAGACGGGTTGGGGCACCGATGCGTTTTTGCGTCTGAGATCGATCCAGCCCTCGCCAATCTCTATGAGAAGAACTTCGGCATCCTGCCGCACGGTGACATTCGAGATCATCTCGACGACGTTCCTGAGCACGACATTCTTTGCGCGGGCCTTCCTTGCCAGCCATTCTCGAAAGCTGGAGCGCAACTCGGCTTGGACTGCCCGCAAAATGGCGATCTCTTAGGGTACGTTCTCAAGATCCTTCGACAGAACCAGCCAAAATTCTTCATGATCGAAAATGTGCCGAACCTGCTTCGGCATGACGACGGCGAGACATGGCAGAAGATGCTGCGTCGCCTCCGACGTGAGGGCTACGACGTCGATGACACGTTGCTCTCGCCTCATATGTTCGGGGTTCCCCAAATCCGCGAGCGCGCTTTCGTCGTGGGCGCTCGGGACGGGCTTGATCACTTCGAGTGGCCTGAGCCGGAAGTGAAGCCGAGGCCCAAAGGCATAAAGACCATACTCTCGCATAAGCCGAAGAAGGCGAAGCGCCTGCCGCCGGCTTTCATCCGCTACCTCAAGGCTTGGCAAAAGCTACTGGATAAGCTGCCCGAGGACGAGCCGCTACCATCGTTCCCGATCTGGGCAATGGAGTTCGGCGCAACCTATCCGGTCGAGCCGTTCACGCCGAAGCATCGGAGCCTTCTCAAAATTAGAGACAGTAAGGGCGCCTACGGGAAGTCACTGAAAGGCTTGTCGGCGAAAGAAGTCGAAGCGGCCTTGCCAGCTTATGCGCTGGACGGGCGGCAGAAATTCCCAAAATGGAAAATTGACTTCATCAAACAAAATCGGGATTTCTACAAGCGGCATAAGAAGATCATTGATCCTTGGCTGCCTTCAATCCTTGAGTTTGCGCCGAGCTTTCAGAAGCTCGAATGGAATTGGAAGGATGGCCCGCGCGATCTTTGGCAAACCATCATCCAATTTCGAGCTTCGGGCATTCGTGCGAAACGTCCCACGGCGGCGCCCTCACTGGTGGCGCTTACGACGAGCCAGGTTCCGGTCATTCCTTGGGAGATGCGTTACATGACACTGCGCGAGTGCGCGCGTCTGCAAAGCATGGATAAGCTTCGCCATCTTCCTGACACCCAATCCTCTGGCTACAAAGCCCTCGGAAATGCTGTGAACGTCACTGTCGCTGGAGCTGTGGCAGGCGCGCTGGTGAAGCGGGCGCGTGGCCGGAAGCGGAAACAAAAGGGTGCAGCGCGGCAGGGGGCAGCGGCCGCGATGCAACAGGAGATAAGGCAGGCCGCATAGAAGCCGTGGCCTTGAAGGCGGGGGACAGATGTCGATCAGATCGGTCAACATTCGACCTGGGGTCAGTATCCTCAGTGTCCTTCGGCATCTCAATTATCGACCGTGGTTCGCACTCGCCGAATTCGTCGACAACGCCCTGCAAAGCTACCTCGCCAATCGCGAAGCACTGCTCAGTCTGCATGGTCCGCAGTACCGACTAAAAGTCGATATCGAGTTGCGCGACCAGCCTAGCCCGAGGTTGGTCATTCGGGACAATGCGGCGGGAATATCCGCCGCTGACTATGCAAGGGCCTTTCGTCCAGCTGCAGTCCCGACCAATCGTGCCGGCCTTTCCGAGTTCGGCATGGGCATGAAGAGTGCCGCATGCTGGTTCGCGCCACGCTGGGAAGTCAGGACCAAGGCACTCGGCGAGAATGTGCAACGGACTATTTCCTTCGATATCGAGCGCATCGTGAACGATGATATCGGCGAGCTATCGATTGAAGAGACACCCGCGAGGCCGGAAGAGCATATCACCGAAATCATTCTGCATGATTTGCATCGCACCCCTGCGGGCAGGACCATCTTCAAGATAAAAGAGCATCTCACAGATATCTACCGCGTGTTCACGCGCGACGGCTCGCTAGAGCTTAACTTCGATGGCCGACCGCTGGTGTACGAGGAGCCGGCGGTCTTGTCGGCTCCATATTTTAGGACGGTGGAAGAAGCGCCAAAGGTCTGGCGTAAGGATATCGCCTTCGACTTTGGCACGGGGCTTAGGGTTCACGGCTTCGCCGCTATCCGTGCGACGGCCAGTACAAGCCGCGCGGGCTTCGCGCTCTTTCGGCGCGGTCGCCTTATCCAAGGCAGCGGCGACGAGGGCTACAGGCCTTACACGATCTTCGGAAATTCCAATAGCTATCGCTACCAGAGGGTCTTCGGCGAATTGCATCTCGACGGTTTCGAGGTGTCTCATACTAAGGACGGATTTCAGTGGGACGAGAACGAGCAGCCGTTTCTGGACTTGCTTCGCGAGCATTTGGACGAAGACGGACTGCCGCTCCTTAAGCAAGCGGAAGGCTTTCGAGCTCGTGCGGCGCGCGATGTCCTTCAGCCGGCCGCCGCCGCGGCGGTCCAAAGCACGTCGGAAGCCTTGCAGTCTGGCCTTGAGGGGGCCCTGGCGGGGATGGAAGAGCCGCCCGCTGAACCGACGCCGCCTCCAGCCACCCTGCCGGCCGCTAGTGCACCGCTCGCGGCGCGAACCATTCAAACGCGCTTTCGGGGTGAGGCGTGGGAGATCGGTATCGAGCTGACAAACGACGCGACAATCGCCGATTGGGTCCAAATCAGCGATCAACCATCCGCACCCGCAGGTGAAGGGCCTCGTCGTCTCGGGCTGCGCGTGTCAATGGCGCACCCTTTCATGGTGAGATTCGCCGGAACCGATGCGGAAGATACTGACGCGCTACTTCGCATGGCCGCCGCGCTTTGCGTGGCCGAGGTTGTGACACGAGACGCTGGATACAGAGGATCAAGCGTCTTCCTTCAAAACGTGAACGACATAATTGGGGAGGCGCTGTCGCAGCCATGACAGATCCATCAAACGCGAATGCTGGCGGCACTGCGACGGTAAGGCTCGCGACGCCCGCTCCTGGAAACGGCTGGCAGCCTGTGGAGGGGACGGAGACGCATGAACTCGTCGAGCACGTCTTCCCGGAGCCCAATGATGAGCCCGCTCGTCGGTCCACTATTGATGCTTCCGTCGCGATCCTCTCTCGCTGCATTAGTCCATCTGGTCCAGCGGCCACGGACACCGGCCTTGTCATCGGCTCTGTGCAGAGCGGTAAGACGCTTTCCTTCACTACTGTGGCCGCGCTTGCCCGCGACAATAACTATCAAATTGTGATTGTTCTCACCGGCATCTCGACATCGCTTTATGATCAGTCATCGAATCGGCTGCGCGGTGATCTTCGTTTAGAAATCGCGCGAGAGCGCAAGTGGATGCTCTTCGGCAACCCTCGCGCCGAAAGCGACTTGCGCAGGCTGCAGGACTTGCTTCGGGATTGGAGAGATGACGCAACCTCTCCCGATCAAAAAATGACTGCGTTGATTACGGTCATGAAGAACCATCAGCATCTTGCCCATCTACGCAATTTGTTGGCTCAACTTGACCTCTCATGCACACCCGTACTTTTTATCGACGATGAGGCGGACCAAGCGAGCATGAACACCAAAGTCCGAGATGAGGACGAAAGCACAACATACCGTCGCATTGGCGAGCTTCGTCGTTGCTGTCCTCACCACACCTTTCTCCAATACACAGCAACACCTCAAGCGCCGCTCCTCATCAGTCTGCTCGATGCCCTTTCTCCAACTTTCGTCCGAGTGCTCGAACCCGGAGAGGGTTACGTTGGCGGCCGCGAATTCTTCGTCGAACGTGGACCACCATACGTCCAGGCTATTCCAGAGGAAGAGTTGGTTGTGGACCCGGAAGAGGCCGGGGTGCCGCCCGAGTCGCTCTTGGATGCGCTGAGAGTGTTCCTCGTAGGCGTGGCTGCGGAATATGCGGCGTCGAGAGCCAATCCAGCGGGCAATCGTTCCATGCTGGTGCACCCGTCGCATCGAACGGATAGGCACACCGTCTATTTTAGCTGGATTGATCGGATTAGGACCCATTGGGAAGCAATATTGGAAAGGCCAACATCTCCAGCGGCCCTCGAATTGCTAAGCGAGTTTCAAGCCGCCTACGAGAATGTGCGGCAGACCCAGCCCAATATTCCGCCCTTCGCGGACATAGCGGCGGCGCTACCAAGGGCCATTAGACTTGTGAATGTAATCAAGGTGAATGCGAGCCGTGGAAGGACTCCTCCAATCCTCTGGCACAATGCGTATGCTTGGGTGATCGTAGCGGGCCAGGCCGTGGATCGTGGCTTTACGGTCGAAGGGCTAACGGTAACGTACATGCCAAGAGGGGTGGGCGTTGGTAACGCCGATACGCTCCAACAGCGCGGGCGATTCTTCGGATATAAAAGGAGGTATGTCGGCTTTTGCCGAATTTACCTACCGGGAGACGTTCTCGAAGCCTTTCAAGACTATGTGGAGCATGAGAGCGACATTCGCTCCCAACTCCAAGAGTACCAGCAGCCCGGCCGGGTGCTAACGGATTGGAAGCGTGCGTTCATTATGTCGCCGCAACTGCGTCCGACGCGGCAGCAGGTCTTGCTACTGGACTACATGCACGGGCTTATCTCGAACAAGTGGGAAGAGCAGAACTTTCCTCTTGCGGCTGACGAAGTGCTGGTGTCGAACCGGAACACCGTAGCTAATTTCTTGGGTCAGCTACGGATGTTACCGGATGAAGGGCATCCCGACCGGACACCCACTACGAGCCATCTCGTTGCAAATGACGTGCGGCTCGACTTGGTGATGCAAGAGCTTCTGGTGCCACTGAAGGTACCGGGGCCGCGTGATGCGCAAAGCTTCACAGGCCTCCTGCTGCAATTGCGTCGTGCACTTGACCGAGATCCTAACGAGCTTTGCCAAGTGTACCGGATGAGCCCGACGGAGGCTCGTCGGCGTGGCCTGTCAGCGGATGGTAAGATAAAGAACCTCTATCAGGGCGCCAATCCGGTTGAGCCTCGCCGTCTGCGGGGCACCATCTACCCTGGCGATGGCCAGCTTCACGCCGCCAATCGCGTGACCATTCAGATTCACATGCTGACACTTACCGATGAGAGCGAACGAGTGCTTGCTACGAATGTTCCGGTCGTTGCCGTGTGGGTCCCTTCTCGACTCGCAGCGGCGTGGATCGTACAGGATGAGCCTTGACTGATTTCGCGGCCATCTTTTCTAGGCTGCCCCTGCTGGAGGCGGGTAACTCGGCAGTGGAGCGGGTCTTTAGCGTCGAGGGCATCCCGAGAAGTCGCAATCAGTATGTTGGGCGAAGTGCTGAAGGTCGCCCCGTGTTTCTCGTCGAGGCACATACAGTAGGGCGTGCGCCGATCATTCTGCAGAATCTAAGAGTGATCTTCGGCACACAATGCGCACTTTCTTTGGCTGGGCAGAGCCAGTCAGTAATCGCGGTCGTTGTCGAATGCCTCAGCGATATTCCTGAATTGCAATCCTATTTTCTTTCCACTGCCGGTAACGCTTTGGAGAGCTTGGGCGATGAAGTCTCTCCCGATGAACTCGTCACCGCAGTGGATGCGCTTGTGTCACTTTTTCAAAAGCTCTCGCGGCCGCCGCGGCGGCACGCGCAGGGTCTTTTCGGAGAATTGTTTGTCATCGAGCAATCAAGCGATGCCGCTGCGTTCGTCCAAAGCTGGCACAACGATACGATGGAACGATTTGATTTTGCCATCGATGACGTTCGGTTGGAAGTAAAGACCACGGCAGCGCGTATGCGCCGGCACGAATTCTCTTTAGAGCAATGCCTTCCCCCTCCCGGCACCTCCGGTTTACTTGTCTCCTTGTTCGTTGAAACGTCAGGGGGAGGGGTATCGGTGCGCGAACTCATGGAGCGTGTTGAAGCGCGGATTGCGAACAGGCCCGAATTGGTGGTCAAGCTCTATGCCGAAGTTGCGGACACCTTGGGCGCGGGTCTGCGCGAGGGGCTGGATGAGAGATTCGACGAGCAACTGACGCAGGGCAGCTTAGCCATCTATGACCTGGCCGCGATCCCTGCCATTCGGGTCGAGTTGCCTAACGAGATCAGTCGCGTTCGGTTTATTTCCGATATCAGTGGCGTCGAGCCTATTGATATAGCCGAACTAAGAGACCGCTTCCCTCAACTCGGCAGGCACGCGGCCGCATTGGTAGACTAGGACCATTGATGTCGTCAGGCCCACCACGCCTCATCTTCCTTGCGCACCGTGTAATGGTGAATGTCCCCCTTCGCCATATGTTCGCGTCACGGTGGTGGCGCGGTCGAGCCGCAACCCCGAGGCCACCTGGTGTGGTACCTATCCTTATTGCTAGTGGCCGTGGTTAAGATTGTCGGTGCTGAGGTAAGGACGAGAAAGCCCATTACCATCCGGCTTGTGCTGGCGAGTGGGCCTGCCTGATGCTCTAGCCGGTAGGGGGTAGAGGTAAGAAGTGAAAAGGGCCAACAGCTGCCAATGAAGCGGCTGCGCCGCTTCTCAGGCGCACGCCTTGCGGCGTCAGTATTCGGCCTATACCAGGCGCTAGGGTGGCCCGACGTATATAAACTATGCGTCACAGGTGCACCTCGGCAGACACCCGCACTTCGGCAGACGCCCGCACTTCGGCGCACAATGGCGCACAGTGGTCTCGGGCGCACAATCATAGACAGTCAAACTCTAGTAGACCCCGGCGACTCGGTCGGTCGAACGCCTCGCCTACACGAATCATGTAGCGCACAACGTCGGGGCGGCGGGGTACCCGGTTCTTTGAACTGCGCCCTGCCAGATAAGCCGGGTCAAGCGGGGGCTTAAGTGGGTATCGGGTCATGTGATCGAGCGACACGTCGCGGTCGCGGGTCACTCGTAGTGCCTTCACCTGCAGACGTCTGCTTTCAGAGAAACTCTTGCGAAGATGATACGCGACAACCTCCCTGCGTATTCCCGGGTGCACGACGATCAGGTGCACGTGCGGCACCAGTGCCGCCAGCTCGCAATCCTGCTCCCACTTGAGCGCCAGAAGCGTCTTTTCCTTCTCCGGCTTTGTGGCGACAACCCTCGAATCGAGGTAGTCGATCTCGATTCTCCCAGACCACTTCAGGTTCTCAAATCGCACAAGGCACCGCGCGAACTCCGCCTTGAAGCCCATGATCATGCGCTCAATGACGGGATACCCAGCATGGCTAACGCCGATCACCAGCGTGCACCATGAAATGTCGTTGTCGGTGCATTGTGCAGCAAAGCCATCCGCCAATGCGCGACGCTTGCGCCAATAGCGTTGATTGCAAATGTAGCAAGCAAGCCGCCCGCAGCGATGACGATGACGGCAATTGCAAATGCGCAGCGCCAGAGTCTGGTCGTTCTGGTCGCCGCCGACCAGAGCATGAAGCACTGCCCGCTCAAAGTGGCGGTCACGATGACGGTAGGTGTTGCTATGCAGTCCATGCAGATCCGTTCTGACAAAAGCGTCTTTGGGCAATGGCCTTCCTGCCTTTAGTCGCTTCTTAAGTTGACGGAGTGACAGCACCTTATAGCCGCGGTGTGCCTCGCTGATTGGCACCGCCGTCGCGATCTCTTTGAGCCGGGGCATGTCGACCCTAACTAGCCTTGTTGTCTTCGCTAGTGGGCTCGCTTCCGGCTTCCATTCGGCGCTGCCAGATCGCTGCTGCTGCCTCGGTGATGAATACACGTCCACCGATCTTCGTCTTCACCGGGCCTTGGCCTGCACGTTGGAGAGAATGGAATTGCGAGCGACCCATGCGGTAGCGGGCGCAAAATTCCGCAATGGACAGCAGTCGGCTGTTATCCTGTGAGGCGCTGCCGTCCGAAGCCGGTCGAGCGATCTTGGCTTCGAGCGCCTCCACCTGCTCGGCTAGGTTTTCAACCGTCTTTTCAAGTTCATCGATCCGAAGCCCGGCAGTGCACGCCAGGCGTTGAGGTGCCAGGATCATTGGCGTAACGCTGCTCACTGGCAGACTTAGTGGCCTCTTACTGATCTTTGGTTTGTTGAAGAGTGTGCGGTGAAACTTGCCGATTGGCATGTTGGCTCCATTGGATACGGGAGCCTGAAGACATAGTTCGAGTTTCCCCGATGGGGATCGGGGGTGATTTTCCAGCCAGGTGACGTTTAGCGCCTAGGAACTCAAAAAGCGCGATGCTTTGGTTGACCTTGGCGCCAGATCATTAGCGAACAATTCCACGAGCAACCGATGCTGCGAGCGAAACTATGTGTCGCTTTACTAGGAATGTCGCAGCAAAATGAATGGCTGCACGAGACTGAGGAGCAAGCTCCGATGAAAATACGGGTATGGGCAATTATCGGAGGCCAAAACTCTGGAAAGACAACAGTAATCAGGCATCTGATCTCGTCGTACATTCTGACGGAGGATAACGTTGTTCAAGTCAGCAAAAAGAGGGCCCGCGATTATGCGAATGTGTTGCTGCGCGGCGGCGGTACGCTGAAATTATTTGTTCGAGTAAAGTCTCTTCAAGAGGGTGACGACAAAACACGATACACCCCTCAGGAATTCATTGATCTCGTGCATAAGGAGGCTAAAAATATTGGGGATACCAAAGACGCCTCCATTCGCCCCTTCTATTTCAATGTTCTTGTTTCAATCCGCAGCGACGTTGATGTCAAAGGCTATCCGCCTGCATACAGCTATCTCTCAAAGTTTGAGAGCGTAGGGTGGCAGCTCGAATCCCTTGTCCTGCTGGGCCCTGAGGGCGAGCCGGACAGTGGAGGCCACTACACGAAAAAATTCGCTGCTCCTCTCCATGGCCGGTTTGGCGCGCCGGTACTGTTTGTGCACGATTCACGACGTTATCTTAAGGACAATGCAATAGCCGACAAAGATAATCGCTTCTTGGTACAATCGCTGGTCGGCCGAGTTCGCAACCATTTCGGTTGGGCCTAGTGCGCCTGGCAGGAGCTAAGGCGTCGTGGATGCGCCCAGCAAACATCCCTCGCTGCGTCATGGCTCGGGCAGGATGAAACGCCGGGCGTGGCTTCGTTGCATCTTTCCCCGAGCACGGAGAGCGATAGAGAAGGGATTGTACAATGCTGGTAGATATCAGAGCATGGTAGAGTGTTAGACAACGATGACTGCGCCGGATGAGGAAGAGGCAATCATTTCCTGACCAATTGGCGCATCTCAGAATGCTCAATAAGCGCCGCCGCTTGGCTCTCTTTGTTGGCGCGGGTATCTCCTTCGGATGCGGGTTGCCAACTTGGGCGGAACTCGTCGAATTGCTCTCGACGCGAGCCTATCCCAGCGCAACCCCAGAAGCTCAGATGGCGCTCGCTAGACAGGCGACGATTCCTCGAACTCGCTTACTTAAGAGCAAATTGAAAAAGAACTTTCGGAAGGCTGTCGCTGAATGCCTCTATTCAAGGCCGTATCAGCTTTCAAACGCCATCCAACGAATTGCTGCGTCCGGAATCGAGCGCATTTGCTCTTACAATTTCGACGAACTCTTGGAAGAGGCACTCCAAGTCGCCGACGTGGAATTTAAGTCTCTTACGCCCGGCGAAGCCCTAAATGGCAATTACAAAGGGACGGTGGTTTTCCATCCCCATGGGCTTCTACCCGCAGCGATGGGGCAGGACGAGCCGCAATCAGGTACGCTGGTTCTTAGCGAGGAAGACTATCACGAACTCTATTCGAACCCTTACTCCTGGGCGAACTTGGTTCAGCTGTCGCTGTTGATCAATCACACATGTCTATTTGTCGGGGTCTCAGTGACTGATCCGAACCTGCGACGCCTCCTGGATGTTTGCGCGTCCTTGCGCTTCACCCATCGACACTACGCGATAATGCGTTCACCCCTCTCCGATGTGGACCATTCTGAAAAGTCATTGGCGAAGCAGCTGAAGTCCGTGTTGGAAGGCGATCTGGTGTCGCTTCGCGTAGACCCAATATGGGTGGGGCAATACAATGACGTTGGCAAAATCTTCAAGGCGATTCGCGTCAATCGGTCATCAAAAACCGTTTCGCCACAATCATCGAACGAGCCCGGTTGGCGTAATCATCGCTAGTTTGAGCCACCCAGCATAAGAAAGCTGCTCTGCACGGAGTTGGCCGAGTCAGTATAAAATGCACAATGCCCCATAACTACTCGGTATGATTGTAGTGCAGTCAGGGGGACGTGCTCGAGCTTGAGCAAGGTTGCGCCTACCTGGCACTCAGAGGTGATCCCAATGTTAGTTCAGGTCCCTGCCAATATTGGCTTCTCAGTCCGCCAATTTCTTCGTGCACGTCGAGCGTTGCTCGTACATTTCAATACGCCAATGTCACGACACGAGACTGGTTTTCCTAGCGACCTTCGTGATGCAATGTCGCTAAAGGATACTCCGGCATGCTTTTCAACGATTCAAGTGGGAGATCGGGGCCCTGGGCAGGTAATCGGCAATTGGAATCAAGCAAATGCCGGGGGATCGGTAGGGCTCGTTGTGGACGTAACCGAGGCGTCCATCGTGGCAGTCGGTCCAGGGGATGACGGTTCGGATACCCGGGGCTCTGTCATACAAACGGGCGGAAAGCCTCCTACAGCGCAGTCATGCGCAGAGAGTATCGACAAGCGTGTTGACCCAGATGGCAGAAAAAATGACGCCGCGAACGAGTGGCTTGTCAAAAACTACATCATCCTAGGAATATTTATTTTTCCTAATCCGCACGTCTGGACGCGCGTCGGAGGCGATCAGCCGTGTTCATTGCTTCAAGTACTCCAAGCATTTCCGCAAGAGCGAGTCTTCGGTGTCGACGCCTCGACTTTTCTGGAGCTAGACAAGCAAAGTGGAGCCTGGCGTTCAGCGACCTACGATCAGATCGTCCCTGCGTAAGTAGGGTTCCCCGGACACGCAAAGAACAAGGGCACGGGGCCAATGGAAAGCTCAGTTCAGCATTAGAGGGGGCTTTTCTGCCGGATTTGGGCGCCGATTCTGTGCGATTGATGCGTTTTTCGGATAAGGGGGCGGCCCTTATCCTCTGATTGCACAGATTCTTTTCGCCTGCTTGCTCCATTCATAGGCCAATAAGAACTACAATTGTAGTGATGGATAAGTCCACTCCTAGCATTTGGTCAGCAACTCGATTGTCACCCGGTAGTCAGCGACCAGAGGCACCGGGCCCTCAAGATGTGCGCTCGGCCTTCCAGCACGACTACGACCGTGTTCTCTTTTCAACTCCCGTTCGCCGCCTCTCCGACAAGACTCAAGTATGGCCCATGGACGAAAACGACGGCGTCAGAACGAGGCTTACGCATTCCCACGAGGTCGCTAATTTGGCGAGATCAATCGGTACACGTGTGGCAAAGGCCGTACCGGGTGTATTTGATGACGTGGACCTTGCCGAGGTGGTTCAGCCGATATTGTGCGCTATCGGGCTCTCTCATGATCTGGGCAACCCTCCTTTTGGCCATCAGGGCGAGGTTGCTATCGGTCGCTGGTTTAGCAGGCGGGCCAGTTGGATCTTCACTCACGTGGACGAAGCAAAAGACAGCCCTCTTCTGCCAGTCCCGGTCTCAGACTCAGCGAGGCCGGAGTTCACTGACTTCGATGGCAATCCACAGAGCTTCAGATTGCTAACTAAGCTGCAAACCTCTCTGGGGCGCGTTGGTCTTGATCTTACCGCAGCCACTCTGAGCGCCTCCCTCAAATACCCGGTCAGGGCCCTCAATCGGGACAGGACCAAAAAGTCGATCAAGAAGTACGGATATTTTGAATCAGAACTGCCAATCGTTGAGTGGGCAAGGAAGAAAACGGGCTTGCAGGAAGGTCAGCGCCATCCTCTGACGTGGATCATGGAGGCGTGCGATGACATTGCCTACTCAGTTCTGGATGGGGAAGACTTCCTGAAGAAGGAGCTCGCTTCCCCTGACGACATATTTGTCGCGCTGAGAAATAACACCCGACTGCAAGACACAGAGCCGGTCAAGAAATTGGAGGCAAAGTTCTCGGAACTGAACAGACTAGACCGGGCTGCGCCGATCATCCGAGACATAAAGATTGCTTATCTTCGCGCGTATCTCTTCGAGGCTCTTATTCGGGAAGCAAGTGCGAACTATACTGCTCATTCAAAATCGATCCGAGCATTCACACACGAACTACCTCTAATGGAAGGCAGCGTACTTTGCGATTCCCTAAAGGAGCTCGCAAGACGCTATGCATTTACTCATCGCAGTGTTTTGAAGATGGAAGCAGTAGGAGCGGCGGCAATCGATGCGCTAATGACCGACTTCTGGATGGCCATTCATTTGAGGAAGGTCGGGGACGACATATTGTCCGAGCGTACAAACGCAAAGGCTCGTTATATCTATTCGTTAATAAGCCCGAACTATTTGGAGGAGGCTCAACACACAGACGACTTCAGGCCCACGTCGCTTGGAATGCGGTATCGCGAACTTAGACTTCTCACCGACATGGTGTCAGGAATGACTGATACCTTTGCCCTGAACCTCTGGCGCACTCTAAAGGATGTTCCCGATGTCAGTGGCAGCTGATGTTGAGATCCTCAAAAAGCGAATTGACCACTACCTTTGGCGGAGCTCTCCCAAACCAGCAGCGATCTTGCGCGGTCTATTGTCTGAGCATTTTGGACAGTTTGATCGGATTGCCATCATCGGCGGACTCGTTCGCGACTTGGCGCGCGTCGGCACTATGGGGTTTAAATCCGATATCGATCTGGTAATCGATGCCCCCTATCAGCTTGTGGCTGAGCTGGCTCAGAAAATCAGCGCCATCCCAAATAGGTTTGGCGGGTACGCTTATCATCACCCCCAATGGAAAATCGACTTTTGGTCGCTAGAGACTACGTGGGCGGCAACGAATGGGCATGTTCATGTCCGGCGTCTTGGAGATCTAGTTGATTGCACGTTTTTTGATTGGGATGCGGCGCTGTACGATCTCAGGGCGCGCAAGGTTATTTGCAAAGGTGACTATCTCGATACGATACGACGCAATCAAATGGATATTAACCTTCTGCATACACCGTCGATTGAAGGAAACTTGCTTCGCGCTGTTCGCCGCTTGTTGATGTGGAATTTATCTGCTGGCCCAAAGCTCAGGAAATTCATCGACGAGAATTTGACGACTGATCGCTTTGAGCGCATGGCAGCGACTGAACGAACTCTTTATGCCAGTGCAGTGCTTTGCAAGGTACGTAATGTCGATGGCCTCTTCTCGTATTTGTACGATTTTGAAGCTCGAGCGAAACTCAATACGTCCTTCGGTTCGCAGCTCGTATTGCCAGGCGTAGAGATGGACCCAGGCAGAATAAACCACTCCTCGTTCAAAGAACGATTGCACGACTAGAGCGCGCCTGGAGGGCTGAGCACTGGCGGACACTGTCCCGGTTCTGATGGGCTTCGTTTGGCTCATGGCACAATGCACGATTCACCATGAGTCGCTGATTTGAAGGGGACGGCCAGTGACGTAACGCGACCGGCATAAGCTAGTCGCGGTAGGTCCAAGACATTACCGCGTTCACGTCCTCAATGATGGCCTCCACTCCTGCCGCGAGCGGGTCTGCCCCCGCCAGGCTTTCGTCGAGTGACGCAAGCCAGTCGGAGACAGTCTTGTCGCCCACCTGGGCGGCCTGGTCGGCAACGCCCGCCTTCAACGCCGACAAGAAATCGCGCGCGAGCTGCACGTCTCGCCACTGCTTGGCGAAGTCAGTGAATCGGCGCAGCCGATTTCGTTCGAGTTTACGCCGTTGCTCTTGCTCGTACCTCTTAGTCTCTTCCAGACGACGGCGTTTCTCGTCCTCTTCATGCCGCCGCCGCCGCTGCACCAAAAGCGGGGCGGCGGTTTCAAGCGTAGCCACGATGTCTGGCAACATTCCTTCTAGGGGTTGATCATCCTTTTCGAGCCATTCGCGGCGAAGACCGTCATCTAGGTATGTCTTGATCGAGAATACGAGCCGTCCCGATGGCTGCAGTTCTGGCTTGGTCTCCTTGCCCTTGTTGTAGCTCCAGCTCTTCTCTTCTTCAGTCAGAGGCCGACGCACCTGTTTCTGCTTTTCGCGAAGCTGAATCTCGATCTTCTCGCCAAGAAGTTCAATGTAGAGTTCTCTGCGGTCACTTTCTTTGGCTTGACCACCACGCCGCTCGATTTCTTTGAAGAGCGCATTCAATATCCTATGTCGGCGCTGCTCTGCCGGGCTGATCGCGTTAGGGGTTGAGAGCCGTCGACGCCATGGGTCTCTCTCTAGGCGCGCTTCTCGGGCACGGCGCTCATGGTCGGCAATCCAGCTCCCAACGATTGGGTGAGGACGAAGCAGTCGCTCAGGCACAGGAATCTCGGGCACCTGTGCGCGAGCTTGGTCGAGGCTGGCCTGGGTCTCGGGTGTTGGCGCTTGCTCGCTCAGCGGGGGTGTTGGCGTAATAGTGACTTCTTGCGGTGTCGTCGCGTCGGCATTGGGCAGGCGCAGCTGCGCGACCTTCTTCCCAGCCGCTTTCTTGGCCCAATGTCCGCGAGGCGGGTAGGGGACGTTTAGTCTTCTGCAAATCTTGGCCAACCCGTTGTCGCTAATGCCGAATTGGACGGCCAGGCGCGACAGCGGGGTCTCCCAGACTTTCTGGTAAAGCTCATCACGTGTTAAGCGAGTCGATGAGCGCGGGCCACTTTCATCGGTCATATCCAGTCTCCTTCTCGGAGTAACAACGACGCATCGGTGGGGCAATGGACGACATTTCGGATCAGGAACTCTTGAAGTTGATCATCGAGGCCGATGATCTGTTGTTGCAAGGCGGGGTCTCGCCACAAGGCCGCTCCCTGCAGGTGATATTGAAAGTGATGGAGCGCCTGGGTCACAAGGACTTTGTCTTTGCGGGCATCGGCAAGTCGCCATTTGTAGACAAGATCTCCACCCTCCACGCGTCGCTATACCGCCCGACCGATTTCGCGATAGGTGGGTTGCACGGCGGCATCTTCATGTTTCGAGATGTATTTGCGCGCGTCACCGTTCCCATTATTTATGGGGCGCCGAAGATCAACCCATTTGAAATGACAGACTTGTCAGAGAAGCAGCTTCAATGGCTGTGCTCGCGCGATCAGGACATGCGTATGTTCTTAGATCAGTTCATTGATATCTTCGACTTTGCAGGGGGCACCAACAACCTCGGAGACTACGAGGCCCCTCCTAAGGACGCGTTGGACATTTTCATGTTGGCGGCGTTTCAGCTTCAGGGGGCGGCCGCCGCACTAAGCGTGGCCTTCGATTCTCGTGGGGCTGTGCAATCCGCTCTCATAGGCACAGAATTGGCTTTGAAAGGCGGCCTGGCAGCAGCTGGAGCAGACGAAGCTGCACGCCGAAAGCATGGCCACAACTTTGCTTCGGCAGCTAAAGCCCTCAGAGAAGTCAGGGCTGGGTTTGATCTGGAGCGAGTTCTAGCGACGATTGTTCGTATGCCTCCCTATGTCGAAAATCGATATTCTTCGACACAACCGAACAGGATTGAAACGGGTCACATTGTGATGGGAGCGCAGTACATTGCGGGCGAAGTGATGCGCCAAGCCACGGGCAATTCCATCCGTGCGAAGATGAGTATGCAGGGCGAACGCGTCTATCCGCCGCTTTCCAAGAGTTGAGAGCTACAGAGCGCGAATGAAGAATGTAACCGGCGACAAGCGATATGAAGATGCAATCAGTGCCTGGATTGTTCGTCATACCGTCGGCTTCGCGCACGACACGGATGATGGTGCAATTGCGGGCGGCTCCGGTGTGCTTGTCCGCTGCCGAAAGATCGGTGGGATTCTGACCTGTGCCCACGTTCTCGACGACATTCTTTCACACGCCAAGAGCAACCGAGACGGCAAGATCGGCATAGTCGCCAATGGATCGAGCGGAAGCCTCCTTCAGCGCGTCCACATGAAGCTATCAGACTTCAAGTCACTGCCTATGATCGTTAAGCGGGGAGGTGTCGCGACGGAGCGGGAACAAGAGCTGGGACCAGACTTAGGATTTGTGCGGCTTCCCGAGACCACAATGTCTGCGCTTGAAGCAATCGGCTCTGCGCTGGACCTTGATCAGCAAAAGACGATGCGTAGTCCACAGCCGCGTACCGGAGTTGTTCAGGCGTTGACCTTGGCGGTTGGTAATTGGGCGGAGTTGGTCACGGTCAGCGAGCATAGCGCGCTAAATAAGGTAGCGACGTTCACCACCGCCATCGTGTCGGGCGAAGGGCGACCAGAATCGCCGCATAGCGGCTATGATCGCTTTCGCTTGGAGGTGCACCCTCTGGAATCCTATCCCCGTTCGTATGCGGGTTTGAGCGGCGGAGGTGTCTGGATAGTTGGTCTCAATACGGACGACGGCAAGGTGACAGTGGTGGAGCGGAGATTGGTCGGGATCGCGTACTTTCAGACTGGCGCCGACAATCCATCGCAGCGTCACATTCTCTTGCATGGTCCAACTAGCATCTATGACCAACTGCTGCCTGAAATCGAGACCTTGGCGGCGACGGCGTGAAGGCACCGTTATCTCGCCGGCTTAAGTAGGGCTAGGTGATTGCGCTCGGGACCCTGCCAGCCGTTGAGTAGGGGAAATATCGTCCATGGTATCCCAGAAGCCTCAATATGAATTCCCGGATTATGTCTTGCATTGTCCCGAAGGTATCGGTCATCGCGTGATGCATTGCGCCGGGCGGGCGTGCGCCGAAGATGTGGGTGGAAATCTTGTCGTTTTCGCGGATAAATCCGCGATGTACGATGGCGTTTCGCAGGCGTCTGATAGTTACGAAACCAGGCGGCAGCGACATTCCAACATCGGTTACAGCCTGACCAAGCAATGCTTCAAAGGTTAGTTCGTTGTCGTCCTTGTCTAGAAAGAACCCTCGCTTATTTTCCTGAATACCAGCGCGAGTTGCTTCGCCAAGCGCAAAGTAACTGCCGATGCTCTCCAAGCACTGCACAGCCGTCGTTACCTGCGCTTCAATTGGTGTACTCGGAAGGTCCGACGAAACAATCATGTGAAAGAGAGCGTCCAAAGCACGCCTTTCTCGAACGTCCGTGAACCTTGACCACGCGAGTTCAACGAACCTGGTTACGTCGGCGGCATCGTGGAATGGCGGCCGCCAACTGTTGTACTGGCCGAACACACTTGACCGCCTGGATTGGCCCGCGAACTGATATTCATATGGCACCACGCGCGAGTGGACCGCAAAGCCAAGTAGAGAACAGAGGGTCGAAACGAGCGTCACCCCGTCCTCGAATTTTTGGATACCCTCGACAGAAGCTACAGTTGTCTCCACGAAGTTACCTGCCAACTCCGAATCGCGAAGCCCAAGAATCTCATCACGTTGCTTGAGAACAACGGAGTAACCGTCTAGCTGCAGGTGATACTCGTCGCGGACCCGCCTTCCATCGTCGCGCGTGCTAAAATGCACGCCATACCCCGCGAGATTGGCAATGTGAGCATGGAACTCACTGTTAGTTGTCATGGTATGCCGCCCCCCTTTGCCGCCGTCGTTTGCGGCATTGCTCTTAGCGGTCGCTACTTCGAGCACTAAGAACATAGTCTGCTGCGCTGATCTATTCGGCATCCCGCCGTCGTGTTAGCTGGAAAGCCCTCGCAACCGCGCAAAGGGTATCCGGTGCATGGCATTCTTTTATCGATTTCGTCCGGCTAAAGCCTTGCTCGATGGGCACCACGAGCTTGAAAGGCAGGAGATTTATTTCTGCCCAGCAGACGCTTTGAACGACCCGATGGAGGGCTTCACCGATCTCTGTTGGCACGGTGACGCTATTGTCTGGCGTAACCTGCTCAAGCATTACCTTCTCTGCTTTATGCGCGCTGTCTGCTTCACCCGCGTGAGCGGGAAAGACACCGTTCATCCCAACTTCACCCTTGCCACGCAGCGGGATCTGCCTACGCCCGAATTAAGGGCCATCTACAATCGCATATGCGCGGCGTTCTTTGCCCTGCCAAAAGCTGCCGCGCTTCCAGTGTTGTTCGCTGAAAGGCCTTACAAAGTCCGCCGCGACGAACTTTGCTTCTATCTCAGAGCCATTCACGGCATTGCCTTCCAGGCCGTCATCTCTGTCCTGCGCGAGGCCAACTTGTTTCCCCCGGCGGCGCCCGACGCTCCGCCACTCGACCCAACAATCGAGGAGCAGCTTGATAATCTAACGCGTGTTTTGACTACGCACTCCGTTCTCAAACCTGGTGAAGAGGAGGAACAATTCCGCCACCTCTTCGCGGCAAGCGCGCTGATGATGGATCAGCTTTTCTTCGTCACATATTCGCGTCAGTCCGGTCCCAGTACCGTCTGGACCTCGCTTTTGAGTACCTTTCCCGAGCGATACGTGGCGGGCCTCCGCCGTCTTGTTCACCAGGAGTGGTCCACCGCCTGCTTTGTCGACGATCCAAATCACGCTGCCATGTGGGGTGTCTATGGTAATGGCCATACTGGCGTCTGCTTGAAGTTTCGAGCAGCTGACAATGCCAAGGGTGTGCCGACGCTCGCTCTTCGGGGCGTCAATGGCTGGGGTACGGGCGGGCCTCTCTTCGGTGAGATAACGATGCCGTTCTGCCAAGTGACCTATGCCGACAAGTTTCCTGAAGTTGATTTTTTCCGCTCCATAGGCCGACTGCCGATCCCAGTACTGAAGCATGAATGGTACACGGGTGACGACGGAAGCCGCAGTGCTTGCGCTGACGAAATGCTATCGGGAACGCAGGAATGGCGGAAACGCTATTGGGATAATTTCTACTCGATATCGACGACCAAACTCAGTGATTGGTCACACGAGAGAGAATATCGGCTCATGCTTGTCTCGACGCTTATCCCCTTCGACAATCCCGAGCACCGAAAGCTCACGTATAACTTTAGCGATCTTGAAGGCATAGTCTTCGGCCTCAGCACGCCACTTGATGACAAGCTCGCCGTAGCGCGAATCATCGAAAAGAAATGCCTTGAAACGGGCCGCAAAGCTTTTGAATTTAGCCAGTCTGTTTATGCCTTTCACACAGGCAAGATCGAGACCCGCCCGTTAAACTTGCTCCGCTTCGCGTAGCGAATGCCCGCTCGGCCTCGTGGTGAATGGTTCTAGCCGAGAAACTCAACGACGGGCCGGGAAAGGGCCGCCAGGCGCTGTCTTGTCCTTCTCCCAGTTGAGGTAAGTCCAAGTATCGGTTCTCATCCGCTTCGCGCTTGAGGAGGCCTAGTTCCGTCGTCGCCACCGCGTCCGGTGGCGCATGGGTCATCACCACCATTTAAGCCGAGAAAGGAAGTAGGCAATTCGCTGCCCTACGCCGCTTCGCAGCCTGCTGAAGTGCTGGTCGGTCGGAGAACGCTCTTTTTCGTTTGCCCCTTTTTCTGACTTGTCATGTTGCTTTGATGGCCGTTGTCCCGTCACTTTGAATGCACAGCCATCGCCCTGAGCCACCAGTTGCGGAAAGAGACAGGCATCGTGGCACGTCCCAAAACTCGGTGGCTCCATGAAGCTCCCGACGAAGTGATAAAGCTGCGAGCCAGGATTCGGTTGGTCAAGCGGCGCGAGCGTCAGAGCCAGCATCTGAAGCATTTGCAAGCTCGCGCACGACTGCGAGAACGCGTACACGTTTTGTCGCGTCTTTAGCGGATGGTCTTTCGGCAATCCCTTGATGTATTCAGGATCATCGAGGTACCCGTCGCGTTCGACCTGAACGTGGCCCGTATCATACTGTCCCAAGCAGCAAAGGCATGGCCGGCCGATCGTAGCGGTGTGCGCGCGCCAATCTGCCGCGACCAGTTTGCCGAGGCGGTTGGTTCGGACAGCAATGCCACCATCGATAACCGGAATGAGGTGCGCATATGCGATGAGGTTGAGGACGTGGCGTCCCCACGGCCGATCAACGCACGAGAACAACACGTCGCAATCGAGGGCAGCTCGGTAGCCTTCGTTCTCGAAAACCGCTGCAACGACTGGGTCGTAACGAAATATTGCCGCCGTTGCTCGCGCGTTGAGATGCTGGCCGAGGACGGGAACCTTGAGTTCCCCGACATCCGCCCGCGTCGCGTATTGCAGCCGATCGAGGTTGTGCTTTTCGATATGATCAAAGTCGATCACTTGGACATCTTCGAAGCCCGTCCTCGCAAGGCTTTCACCGATGATACCGCCTACGCTACCCGCTCCTACAATGCCGATTTTCAGGCGGGCGAGGTCAGCCTGAGCACGTTCGCCCCATGCTGACACAGTCCGCACCTGCTCGTCTGTCGAAACCGGCGGCGGGGCAAGCTCGTCAAAAAAGCTCACCGAGAGACGCTGGCCCACTATTCGTACTGTACCGCACCAGGCCACGGGATATGTCCGGGGCGCTGTACGCTCCCAGAACCGAGCACTCCAGGCCCCGTCACCGGCAAGCGTGAGGCCCACGAACGGGAATCGTGTTGCGCCGAGTGTCGCTGCTGCGTGCCCTTGTTCCGCCGCTATGTCGTCCTCGCTCATGCCTTGCCAGCTGCAGCCATGTGGGTGGCTGTGCATGAGTGCGAGGCCTCCGCCTGCGGCAGCGGCTTCCGCGAGCGCGCGCTCGAAGTATTGAGGCTCGAAGCTTGCGTTGCCGTGTACCCGCCGCTCGCCCTGGCGGGGAAGAATGAGCCGCTGAACCAGCGCCGTCGTCCGGCTTCGGCCTTGGCTCGGATGCCAGATCGCGAAGCACAGATCCTCCTGCTTGTCGGCACGTAGGAGGTGATGCCGCGCCTCGCCGTGAAGCGCCTCCGTCAAGGCTGCGCTGCGGGCGACCTGGCTCACTGGGAGTCCCAGAGATGCCAGATGTGGGTCAAGTAAGCCTCGACCGTTTTCGCGGTGGTGTTCCAGTTAGGGTAGGGGCGTGACCAATATTGCCACTCGCCTCCTGCCTTCTGCGCAAACTCAGGATCGCCTTGATGGATCCTACCCGTCGGATGAAGACCGTCCGACTTGAGGGGGTGGATCATCGGCGATACCTGGGGGCCACCAGGAGGGGATAACGGGAAATCGGGCGGGACGATGAACCCGAGCCGAACTTCCTGGCCGGCGAAGCGCCCGCTCTGAACGCGGTATGGGAAGAAGACATGCCCCCCGGTGCTGTTGAGCACCGTGGGTTCTCGTCCGGCCATCCGGAGGCCGTCGACAAATGCTGCAACCCCAGTCTTGATCGTGCCATCGGAGACGGGGGTGGGCCCGGTCGAGATCACCTGGAACTTCATGCCATCGTGCATCTTGATCGGCTCATGGCCCTTGTCTTTGTAGCTGATCCGCTCGCCGCCGGTGATCTGGACGAGGTAGTGGGTGGCTGGGGCCAGCTTAGCGAAATCGCGAATGATCTCGTCCGGCGTCAGCTCGCGCTTCTCGGTCTCGTACCGCTCGGCATCCACCTCGAAATGGATCTTGTGCGGGCGCTCCACGTCATGTTCGAGCTTCTCGATATCGCCGTGCAGCTTACGGCGATCCTCCGCAACCTTGGCCTCGTCCCGAGCCAGCTTGGCCTCATCCTCACGGATTGCAGCCAAGTCACGCTCAACGTGCTCGTTATCAGCCGGATTATGGGGCCCGGCGCCCTCCTTCGGGTCGTTCATGAATAAACCTAATTCTTTATGTAAATACTCTACTCCGCGGATACGCTGATCCGCGGATCATCATATGGGATTGAGGCAAATGTACGTCAAGCCCCCGGAAATTTTCGTGTGGCGGGTCCTGAACGGCGGAACCGCCAAGCCTCCCCAGACGATAAGTCATTATGCGGATTAGCGGATTCGTGTACGATTCCGCATGGTTAAGTCCTTGGAGGTAGCAATGGCCGGTGAAAACGAACGAACGTTCGGATCGGCAATAGCGGCAAAGCGAAAGGAATTGGGCCTAAGCCAGAAGCAACTTGCCGACAGGATTAAACGTGAAGAAGGCGGCCCAATTTCCCCTCAGTACCTCAACGATATTGAGCATGATCGCCGAAGCCCGTCTTCAGATCACATGATCCAAGAATTCGCACGCGAACTCAAAATGAGCCCGAACTTCCTCTACTACCTTGTTGGTCGCGTGCCAGCAGATGTGCGCCAATTACCGCTGACACCGCGGCAAGTCGACAGGCTAGTCACTGCATTCCGGCGCTCTGTTCCGACGAGGAAAGCTAGCTAGCTATGCGGCAGGTTCGTGACACTACGGGCCGATTTTCACTTCGACCTCATTACGAACCACTTGAGCTAGATCGCGCGTGTGAGCGGTTGCTGTCCGACTTCTTTCGCCCAACACATGGCGAAATCCCAACGCCCATCCTAACTGACGATCTCACACGCCTTATCGAGCGCGATACTTCTGACTTTGATCCTGGAGCGAATCTCCGATCATACGGTCACGATGTCGAAGGCGTCACCGAGTTCAGTTCAACAAAAAAACCGCGTGTCCGTATCTCTGCAGAACTCGCCTATGACGAGCGGCGCGAGAATCGCTACCGCACGACCCTTACCCACGAGTACGGGCATGTGCATTTCCATTCGTATCTCTTCGCTATGGAGCCGCCGGGTGGCGAAATGTTCGACGGGAAGTCGTCGTCGAAGCAAATACAGGTTTGCAAACGCGAGGCGATGATCAATGCGCCGCAAATCGATTGGATGGAATGGCAGGCAGGGTACGTTTGCGGCTCCCTTCTCATGCCCATCTCCGCATTTCGTCGGGTAGTCGGCGCATATCAGCTAGCCCACAATCTATTCGGCCCGGTTGCCTTCGGTTCCCTCGACGCGACTGCGCTGATCGAATTGGTGCGCAAGACGTTCCTTGTATCGACAGACGCCGCGCGAGTTCGCCTGACTAAACTTGATTTTCTTGCCGCCCAAGATCGGGGTAGATCCTTGTTCGGTTGATCCGGTCACTATCGCGATATTCTCCGCGGCGTAGTCATCAGGCGAGACTGGATCATATGAAGTGGCGAACCGCGACAACGTGGCCGACAAGATGACGCCTACGCAGGTTACGGAGGCGCAGAACCTGGCGGGCGAGTGGAACACCGGCCGGTCTTGCAAGCCATTGGCTAGGGGCAACCGGTCATCTGTCTGATCTGGACTGGCAACAACCCTTGATAGGATGGATTTCAACCCCCATCTCGGTAGGCACCATTCTAACCGAGATCCAAATGCCCGACTTGAGCTTGCATGAACAACTCGTTGAGAACCTGCGGCGTGACGTCGAAGCTGCCAAGGAGACATGGCGCGAGAACGAAGCCTGGCGCATTCGATATTTCGCCAGCACTCCCGTGATGACGCCCGAAGGCGCCGAGCGCCTGGAGCAGGTCGGGCAGTCAAAGCAGACCTATGAGCGCCTGAAGGAAGAGCTGCTCGCAGCAGAGCTTCAGCTGGCCCAATCGCGGTAGGGTCCGACCCGTGATCGGTGATGCGCTCGCAGCGCCCCACGCACCTCACCCTGACCCCAAGAAGGTCTCAGTCGAGCCCTTGTTCGGCAATGGGGGTTGCGAGCCGACCAGCACTATTCGACTTCGTAGCGGAAGGCCTCAATTTCTGGTACGGGGTGGCCGCCCGCGGCGGCTATTTGGTATCCGAACAATTGTTCGGTAAAGGTGGTTGTGGGCTCCCGCAACCACTCTGACCGAACTCGTTTCGGTCGCCGACAAAGCCGCCCTCACAAGGGCGGCTTTTCTGTTTGTGGCGACCTCCAGTTGCTCTCTTCGTTCGAAGACATTGCGAAGAGCAAGCTTTTCGAATTTGATCGCGCGCCGTATCTACTCGCGAGTTGGGGACCCAACAACGTAGGCTAATTCCGGAAGCCCGAAGAGTTCGGGCCAGTTCTCCGGACGGGCTATTCTGGACAAGCCCTCTGGTATGAAATGAAAGAATAGAAGATTGCAGAAAGCCTTATCGGCTTTTGCAGCCAGATTGTCGCGATAGTGCCATTGGCTGCTGCCTGAAAACCAGATTGCCTCGCCAGGTTTAAGTGCCCAGGCAGAGAAGCGTAGATCGGGCGACTGCTTGATTCGCTCCTGCCAATCGCTGCCTTCGAACGAGGCGGTGTCCGGCCATGGCACGATCTGGCTGAAGTGGATGGGCCAGAGGTCCGACTGGTCGATGCACACGTCGAGCGTCCACTTTGCCGTCGGCGCATCGATGTGGGGCTGACAAACTCCCAGCTCGGTGTAGAGACTGAGAAAATTGTAGGAAGGTTCGAGGGCTTCGCCAGCAAGCTCGCTGGCCAACGGCAAGAGGGTCTTCTGCAATTCGTTGAAGATCTCGAGATCGTGCACTACGCGGCGCCCGAACCGCTCGATCTCGTGGTGTTCGAGGTGGGATTCCGGCAGGCTTCTGATTGTTTCGCGAATCACTTCCATGACTACATCGTCGAATACGCGGTTGACCTTGCGCACTTGAAAGCTCGGAGGAGTGCGCAGCCGATCGAACGCGGCGATGAATTCCGCGCGCATAGAGGGCCGAAGTTGCTCGATGACCCTCAGCGCCGCGACATAGCAGCGAAGCCAGTTGCTGTCGTACCAGGGCAGCGATGTCTTGGCCTTCTTGAGCGCAAATGTGCCGAGAAGCATTGCACGGGCCTGTTCAGCATCGCCGGCAAATCGGGAGTTGTTCATTGTCCGAGCGGCTCGATCACGTAGACAATTCTATGCACACCGACGCTCCGGCGCACGTCACTTCGCAGATGCCGGGCGAGTAAATTGCGGCCGTCACTCGATCCCTAAGGTCTTGAGCAAAGGTAGGTGATTTTGGGCGAAAAGACGCGCTTTCTCGACAAACGCCGGGATTTGGGTTCCTTGCACCCAATCCTTGTCGGTATCCCGGGGCGGATGCTCCTTCGCGAAAGCGGCCCAGGCCTCCGGGGTGGCCATCCCTTCGCGACGGGCTAGTAAGCAAAGCTGATGCAGCCGGGCTACCGGCACACCGGTCCCAGTAAGGGGACTTGCAAGGCAGTCGAGTCCATCGCTCGACCGCGATGCATCCAGCAGGAGGGCATTCAACTTCCGTGTTCGCTCTCGCAGGGCCGAAGTCGCTTCCGGTTCCAGAGTCGGCGCCAGCTGTTCGTGGCCGGCGATGACCAGCACTGCATCGAAGATTTGATCCAACGTCGCGCCGGTAGATTGCAATGCACGCTCTATCGTATCGAGGGTGATCGGCGCGAGATCCGCCAGCAGATCAAGGATGGGGCGATATATTTTCTCAGTTAACCCGCTGCCGTTCAGCGCGAGTGCCATTTGCAACTTGGGGTGCAGGTCCGGCCGAGGCGTCACGGCAACGACTCGAGTGCGGCGCAGGAGTATATCTCGCTTGCCCGCTTCGATCGGCACGAGCGGACCTTTGACCCAATAGTCGCGTCGCAGGGATTGATCCACGAGAAGATCACGTACGAACTCTCGGTAGGTCCGATCGTCGATCCCGCGAAGAAGAGCCCGTTGTGATCTACTCAGGCGGACTGACTCCAGATTTCCGATATCGGCCGATCCTGCGTAGGTGAGTTGTGCGGGTACAAGGAGGGAGGTTACCGTGGGGAAATCCATCGGGCAGAAGTGCTGGTTGAAGTATTCGTGCGCGACATAGCGCTTGTCCTCGCCTCTGATACGCGCCAGCCGCGCGACGACCGCGGGATTGTCGGCGGCGTAGCCCGGCATGACCTTGAGTAAATTTTCGGCGAACGCGATCGCGTCATCGACGCGTTCGAGGAACGGTGTGTCTTGTTTTCCGGCGAGCTTCGCGTGCAGCACGAGGAGCTCGCGCAGCGGCATAAGCGGAGCCCAGCCTGGCAGGGTGTTGTAGGACATGTACAGTACGCCCCCGACCTTGAGGCGCTTGCGCACAAACTCGACGATCGAAAGACGCACATCCGACGAGACCCAGCTCCAGACGCCGTTCAGTCCAATGAAGTCGAAATCGGGCAGATCATCGCGGGCGCTGAAGTCGACGATATTGTCCTGGTAAAGGTGGATTGCAGTCCCCGCAGCTTGCATCAGCTTCTGCGCGCGGACCACATGTGCGGGGTTCAAATCCGTGCCGTACCAGTCGACGGCGGAAGTCGTCGCGTGAATGCCAATGGTATCGCCCAGACCAAAGCCCAGCTCACACGCGGTGGCGATTTCGGGGACCGGCAGTCCGGCCTTGAGAAGGGCAAGTCTGATCCTGGGCGGGCTGAGATCCGCATAGTAGCCGCGCAGATATTCCAACTCGGTGATGTAGCCGGATGATCGATCGTTCATGATTCGGGAATTCTAAAGGAGCGACCGGGTCGCCGTTCGTACAGCCAGATATTTATTGCAAATCTACTGTTCCGAAAGCCACCATTCGGGCAGGACACCGCTTCCACTTCATGTGGTGCAAAGGATGGGAAGCCGACCAGCCGATCGTGGGCCGGTTCGATCAGGAGCGCAGGACCCCCACCCAGTCGAAGGAGCCGCAGTCTTCCGCCGGAAAATTCCTGCGGCCGACGAAAAAAATAGTAAATCAGGCTGAGCCGCCGTTCCACGCTGCCGCCACTGTCGGGACCTGTCGACGTGTCGATATGCGGTCCATAAAAGGCGCCGTCACCGTGCGCCACCATCTCAATTTCGACTTCGTGAGTTGACGCGGGGTGCATGCCGAGAGCGTTCTCGAATTCGGCTTGCCATTCCAGAGCCTTTGCTTTGATGGCCTGGGCAAACGGACCGAGATCGGCAAGCACGAGCGAGCGGCGCAAGGAAATGTCGGCCTGACCGCCGCCCTTGCTGATATGAGACTGCTTGAATCGCGCTTCGTTGGTAAAGGCGTAGGACAAGAGTTGGTCTGCCTTATCCTCACCGAGCCAGTTCGGCACGATGTGATGAGGCATTATCAGTCCCGTTGTCGGCGATGAATCAGCGGCCATATGCGCTATAGTCGCTCGCGCACATGCCCGGACGCAATCCATACATGAGGCTGCTCGTCGTCGCTGGAGTGGCAGCCGGCGTTCTTCAAGCCGCGCTTGCCGCTGAATTCCTCCTCGACGATGTTTTGCTTCACATGCGTGCCGCCGAGTTGCTGCTGCAAACCGGCTTCCCGACGTCTGATGGCGTTACCCGATCTTTCACTGATTCGAGCCCGGCCTTTCTCGCGCTGACGGCAGCGGGTCTTCACTTTGTCGACTCCATCTTCCTGCCTAAAATCCTGTCGCTGGTGGGCTACGGCATGATTGTCGCGCTGGCGACACGGGAGGTCTTGAGTGCGCGCCAGGTAATGCTGCAGAGGCTCTCGTTGGCATACCTGCTGTTGATCGTATCACCCTTCGGCGTTCGGTGGTTGACCGATGGAATGGAGACTAGTCTCACGGTCGCCCTTGTGCTGCTTTTCGCAGATGCGGCTGTGCGGCGTGCGCCCGGCAGGGTCACACTGTTAGCCTTTCTTTGCGTTTTGTTTCGCGTCGAGCTGGTCGCACTGGCAGCAGTGGTCGCTTTGCAGGAGTTGATTCGCCGACGGCCTTGGGCCGCCGTGGGAACGCTAGCGGGTGGAGCGGTCGCGATGCTCCTAATCCATTTGTTCTTCGGCAGCTTCTGGCCGGATGCAGCAATTGCGAAGGCCCGAGGTGTAATAACCGTCTACTGGTTTGTCGTCTTGATTGCGTCGGTTGTGGCTGGCTCGGGTCTGTTCGGCGTTGGCCTCGTATTGGCATGGCTCGGTCTCACGACTGCCGGTCTGCGTCGTATGTGGACCGAAAAACGCATTTGCCGCGATGAGTTCGCCGATCTGCTCGGTGCGCTGTCGTTGCCGGCTGTTTTGCTGGCGATTTTCTTTCGCGGTCAAGCAGTCGAAGGCATTCGTCCCTTATTGCCCTTTCTTGCCTTTGCACTTGTCAACGCCACGCATCTTTTTGGCAAACTGTACGCCGAAACGACATTTCTGCGGCGGAGAACGCTTGCAGCCTATATCCTGGTGGGGGCGGGGTTTCTCTTCGCGCTCGACTGGATGGCGTTCGATCGCATGGTTCGCCTGCAAGTCCATTCTCTCCATGCCATGCGCGACAAGGACTGGTCGCAACTGTCCGGCCACACTGGACTTGCATGGGATGTGGGCTATCTCTCTTATTTCAGCAAAGCGCGCATTTGCGACGTGCAGGGATTGATCAACGGTCCGGCATTCGCGCGACTAACGACGGTTCAACGCCTTAAGAACTGCACCGAGATCGCTGATTTCGCGTTCGTTGACCAACTTCGCTTTCAAGAATTACAGCAAGTGGGCAATCTTAGGGATTGGCGAATCTGCGATCACTTCAGCTTTGCCAAACGTAGTGAAGCTTTCGACGTTTATCTCCTGGTCGCACCTGTACTCGCTTCGGAGCCGTTCTGTCCGCGTGAGTCGGCTCACGTTGACCTCTCGAAAGTAGCCGATCTTTCCAAGGTCGAGAGCCCCGCAAAGTGATGGTCAAGCGACGTGCGACAGGAGCGTGCGCGCGTCTTCGGGAAGGGTTTCCAGAAAACCGGCGTCAAACATCAACCGCTTCATCGTCCTCTTGTTGTAGAAATTCACGGGATCCCTGTACCAGGACTTCGAATAGGTACAGTAGGCCATCGGTCGGCTCCCGGTTGAAACATTCTCCGTTCCGCGATGGAACAGCCTGAAGTCCCACAGCAAGCAGGAGCCCACCGGGATCGTTGGCTGGATCTGCTCGGCTTGCTCGTTCCTGGCGAGCCAGCGATGGCTGCCGGGCCAGAAGGAGGTGGTACCGTGATGCTCGTTCATCTCGACCAGTGGTAGCGCCATGGTCAGAGCATGTGCAGGCAGCATGGCAGCGATCTGCGCGCCGAATAGATGTGGGCCGTCAGTGTGCGGAGACTGCGCTGTGGCCCCGGGCAGCGACACGATAGCGCCGTAGGCTTCGAGGATGGCGGCTTCCTCCAGCACCTCATGCACGACAGCGAGAACGTAGGGGTTGGCAAAAATCTGCGGATCGCCGAAGCCGCCAGTGAAACGCAGGGGCATCATGTAACGTGACAGCCCGACCGCCTTGGAGTCGTCGGTCTCCTTGTTGTGCAGGAGATGAGCGTAGCTTTGAAGAAACTCGAGATTGAGGGCCCGGATTTTCTCTTCGGGCATCACATTGTCGAGGATGGCATAGCCATGTTTCACGAAGCAGTCGATAGCGTCGCGGATAGGTTGCGATCCAGAAAGTGAATCGGTCGGAAGGCCCTGACAGTCGATCCTGATCATGATTGCGGCCTCTGTTTCATCCTGTCAAAATCCAAAAGATCGGTATCAATATTTATCCAAACCGGGCACAGGCGACAGGGGTGCCAGTCGGGATTTTCGGGTGAATTCTCTCTATCGTTACGCAGTCTACGGCCTGATCGTCGGCAGCGAAGAGTCGATGATTTCGATGGATGTCGCCGACGGAGCCGAGGGCGATCCTGACATCACGATCACCTTCACTTCGACGAGCTACTTCAGACCGCTTGCCACCGGTATCCCCGTCGACGAGTGGGTGACCCATGCCACGCTGGACGACGGCAGCGTCTATCTCAAGGCCGATAAGATCTTCGAGTCGATTGTCTCACGCGACGGCCGATCTGTAATCTGCGCTCGACTGGAATCAATCGATCGCCGGACTTTTGAGGCGAACTTGATGAATTTCGTCCTTGGTACTGCTCTGACCTTGCAGGGCGAGGAGCCGCTGCATGCGACGGTGGTGGATCTCGGTGGTCGTGCCGTGGGACTGTTCGGTCCGAGTGGCGCGGGCAAGTCTTCGCTTGCCGCCTTTCTCATCAGCCGCGGCGCCGACCTTGTTACGGACGACATGCTGCGCCTGGAGTTTGTCGACGGCCGAGTGCAGGCCTATCCGGGGCCTTATCGGCTGAAGCTGCTCGACGAGGCCGGCCGGCGGTACATGCCCACGGCCATGGCAGACGGCCACTTCAACGCGGTGAGCGAGAAGGTCATGGTGCGGCCCAGGCCGTCTGGCCGCGCACGGGCGGGTGCGGTATCGCTGGCGGCCCTGTTCTATCTGGGGCCCTTGGAGGGGGAGACAGAGCCTGACGTGGCATCTACTCGTCGTCTTGAAGGGCTCGAACTTGGCAAAGTAATAATCTCGTCCGCGATGGATTTTCGCTACAATAGCATCGACCGCCTTACTCGTCAGATGACCTTCGCCGCACGGCTCTCGCATTCCCTACCCATCCATGCCCTTCGCTATCCCCGGAGCTTCGACGTAATGGGCCAGGTTGAGGCAGAAATTCTGCGGACGATCGGCGCGTGAGGCAGCTGCTCAAGTTTGTGGCTTTGTCGCGCGAGGATCGTCGCTTGTTGTCTTGCGCCATCGCTGCCATGGCATTGTTTCGCCTTGGCCTTGGCGGTGTATCGATCGAGCGGCTGCGCTTGTGGGCAGGGCGGTCAGGTACCCGAGGCCGGTCCGTTGAGCGCATCGTCTGGGCGATCGAGAAGGCGGCGCGCCTGACACCCGCTACGACCTGCCTCTCTGTGGCCCTGGCGTCGCAGTTTCTGCTCTCGAGAAACGGACATGCATCGGAGCTCCATGTCGGCGTTTCCCGGACAGCCGGCAAGTTCGCTGCGCATGCCTGGGTGGAGCATGAGGGCAGGGTGCTGATCGGGCAGGATGAGCGCCACGCGTATACGCGTCTGGTGAGCTGGTCTGGTGGCGGTCTCATGTCCGGTTCGGGCTGATCTTGTTCGGAGCCCTGTTCAATTTCGACGGTCGCCCGCTGGCGCTGCCTTCGGTGGCCCTCGATCTGCCGAAGACGACCGAATTCAGAGTGCTCGGGGCCTCGCGACAGGCCGCTCTGCTCCATGTTCCGTCGGGTGAGGTCGGATACCCGGACGAACAATGCGGCCTTTCTTCGCTGGAGGAACGCTACTGGATCGTCGGCCAGATACGCCTGGATCGGCGTGAAGAGTTGAAGTTGAAGCTCCCGGCGCATGTCCAGCACGGCAGCTCGACGGTGTCGGACGCGCGGCTTTGCCTTCATGCCTATGCCAAGTGGGGGGAACAGTGTGTCGATCACCTTGCGGGCGATTTTTCGTTCGTGCTCTGGGATGAGAAGGATCAGCGGCTGTTCGGCGCACGCGATCAGATGGGCGTCCGACCGTTGTTCTTCGCTCGTGGCGCGGCGAGCGGATTTATCGGCGATTCGCTCGATTGGGTCGCCGGCCGGGAAACGTTCGGCGACGTGCTGGACGACTACTGGATCGCCGATTTCCTGACGATCGGCTTCTGTCGGGAGTTCGATCGCACCGTTTATCGCGACGTAAAGCGCCTGCCGCCAGCGCATGTCTTGCGCTGGAGCCATGGCGGCGCAGAACTTCGCCGCTATTGGCGACTGGAGGTTTCCGAACCGCTCTATCTGCCGCGTCGCGGAGACTACACGGAGCGTTTTCGCGAACTGGTGGGGCGAGCCATCGCCGATCGAATGCCGAAGGGTAGGGTCGGCATCGCCATGAGCGGCGGAATCGACTCGACGGCCATGGCAGCCTGCACGGTCGCGCTGACAGGCGACCCCGGGAGGGTTGTCGCCTACTGTGAGCACTACGAAGAGCTGATGCATATCGAGGAAGACAAGTTCGCCTCGCTTGCCGCCCGACATCTCGGCATAGAACTGCAGATCCAACGCTTCGACGACGCCGTGTACGACCCGCACTGGATGTCGCGCGCGACAATCTCTTTCGACTGAAAGCCAACGTGTTCTTT
>Ga0206860_10020_pt1 | contig 45798 bp, 33 predicted proteins | sample Alteio_BWOrgCont_44_FD_152624 | JGI IMG/M metagenome (GOLD analysis project Ga0206860, IMG submission 152624) | Enriched cells from forest soil in Barre Woods Harvard Forest LTER site, Petersham, Massachusetts, United States -... | ecosystem: Environmental > Terrestrial > Soil > Temperate forest >...
GCGATGATTTAAAGAACGCGCCGGGCCGGGAACCGTTCCGTCTCAAGGTCGAATCCGGCGCGGACCAAAAGTTGGTCGAACAGGTTCGCAACCTTTTTCAAGTGCAGCTTCCCACCAACGACATCATCAATTTGACGGGGACCGACAATCCAACCGTTATTGTTGCGGTCAATTTTCGCGGGCAATGCTTTTTCGATAACAGGCCCGTGCAAGAGAATGAATTGAAGACCGAGTTGCACCTCCGTTTGCAGGAGGTTTCCCGCGCCTCGAAAAAATTGACCATGGTTCTGTGGGCCGACAAGGCGGCGGAAAACGAAGTGGTCATGCGCTTGTGCCAACTGGCTCGCGATGCCGGCATCATGGAAATCATCCTGGCGGAACGGCCCAATCCCTTTGTTCCGCCTTCCAGGAATTCGCCGCCATGAAAAGCCCGGCGACAGAACCTTCCCAGTGGACCCGGGGGCGTTTTCTGTCCTTTGTTGGCGTCTTATTCGCCTTGCAGGCAGGGTTGATCGCGCTGTTTGCCGAGCGCGACCATGGTGTCTCTCATGCGGCTCCCGCGCCCGCCCACTTACGTCTGCTGGGGACGCCGCTGACGGCGGATCAATTGTCCAAAATATTCTTTGCCATCGACCCGACGGTATTTCCGCTGCCGAGTCCGCACGGTTTCTCGGAGCGTGCCTGGCTGAGGCAGCCGGCGCAACAATATGAAGTGCCCAGCGAAACGGAAGCGCCCGAGTGGCTGGCCATCAATGCGGCCCGGCTTGGGACCAATTTTCCGCTGTTGAGCAGGCCCAAGTCCCTCCTGCCATTCGGCCTGGCGGACCAAGGCGGCCCGGATCTGGAACCGTGGCCGGCTTTTCTGACTCCAGAAAGGCTTATGACCCAATCCCACCTTGAGATCCATGGCGAACTGGCCAGGCGCCAGCTTAATCTGCCGGCAGAACTGCGAGCCTGGCCTCCAGGCCCCGGTACTCAGTTATTGAGCAATTCCATCGTGCAGATTGCCGTGGATTCCGCGGGGCAGGTGATTGCCGCCCGGCTCTTGGCTCGCTCAGGGTCGGTGGACGCCGACACCAACGCCCTGGACAAGGCGCGCAGCCTGCGTTTCCGGCCCGTGCCCACGCCGACGCCGGTTTGGGGCGAGGCCGTATTTGCATGGCAAACCGCCGGGCCAACCAACGCCAGCCCGTCCGGCTTGCCTTGAAAACAATGGCGAAAGATTTTTAACATGTCGTGGCACACCCTTATTTTCGCTTATGTTCTTTCTTTGCTTGCCGGGATTTCCGTGCTGGCCGTATATTCTGAAATACGCAGCCGGCGCTTTGGCCCGGCGCGGAAACAGGACCGCATTTTCCGTTGCGAGCGGTGCGGTTCGATTTATACGGACGACGCGGATGAAGACCGTTCGCGTTGCTCGCAGTGCGGAACGCTCAATGAACCGTTCCAGTTTTGAAAGAAGTGACTTGACCTATGGGAATGTGGATCGGACGAAATCGAAAAGCGCGCGTCACCTACGGGTTTGACGAGATTGCCCTTGTGCCCGGCGATGTGACCATCAACCCCAATGAGGTGGACACCTCGTTTAAAATCCCGCGCAAAGACGGCAGCGCCATCGAGCTGAAAATCCCCATCATCGCCAGCGCCATGGATGGTGTGACGGATGTCCGGTTTTGTATCGCCATGGGCCAGCTCGGCGGGCTGGGCGTGATTAACCTGGAAGGGGTGCAAACCCGCTACGAGAACCCGTCTGAAGTGCTGGATCAAATTGTCAAAACCGGCAAGGAGGATGTCACGGCTTTGATTCAGAAATTTTACACCGAACCCATCAAGGAGGAATTGATCGCCCGGCGGGTTGAGGAATTGAAAAAAGCCGGCGTGCTCGCCGCTGTCAGCTCCATCCCGCAGAAAGCGGAGCGTTTCGGCTGCATCGCCCAGGAAGCCGGCGCCGACCTTTTCGTCATTCAATCCACCGTCTCGACGGTAAAACATCTTTCCACCGAGTATAAATCCCTGGAGCTGGCCGATTTTTGCCGGAAGATGCACATCCCGGTCATCATCGGCAATACAGTCACTTATAATGTGACATTGCAATTGATGGGCTGCGGTGTGGCAGGGGTCCTGGTCGGCGTCGGGCCGGGTGCGGCCTGCACCAGCCGGGGGGTCCTCGGTCTGGGTGTCCCGCAAGTCACAGCCACCGTCGATTGCGCTGCGGCGCGCGATTATTATCACAAGATGACCGGTCGTTATGTGCCGATCATCACCGACGGCGGCATGAGCAAGGGGGGCGACGTCTGCAAAGCCCTGGCCTGCGGTTCGGACGCGGTTATGGTGGGCAGCGCCTTTGCCCGGGCCCAGGAAGCGCCGGGGAAGGGGAACCATTGGGGCATGGCCACCCCGCACGCCAACCTGCCGCGCGGCACCCGCATCAAAGTCGGCGTCACCGGTTCGCTCAAGCAGATTCTCTACGGGCCCGCCACGGTGGATGACGGTTCGCAAAATTTGGTGGGGGCGATCACGACCTGCATGGGCAACGTCGGCGCGGCCAGCATCCGGCAATTTCAAGAGACCGAAATCATCATTGCTCCCAGCATCAAGACTGAGGGCAAATTGTTCCAGACAGTGCAAAGCGTAGGCATGGGAACCAGTTAGGCTGCGAATGCCCGGTGAAGGCAGGCCAGTCTTCGAAAAAGTGTGTGTTTTCCAAACCGGTTTTTAGCCACGAAACTCTCAATCTGGGATATGAGATGGGAAGTAGTTTGTTCCAAACGGAACAAGCTGCGGTGGATCACCAGGTTGAAGAAACCCCAAACGGATGGCCTCCCCATTCGGAATGTGATTTGTCACAATGATGTAGAAGCCTGTTCCGGATTTTGAATTCGTCAAATAGCTGCTATACTGAATTTGGGAGTAGATGTTCGATTGACTATTTTGGTTATTGTTCGTGTTTGCCAAAGCACGGTAAATCGCGCTTCGGAATTGCAGCGGCAGAGTGTTTTCCGAGGCTGGGGGGTAAGTCAAATACAATGGGTTTGGTGTCAATGGCGAGTTCGGAACATCGAAGAACACCTGCCGATTCTTTTTTGTGGGCAACCGCGGGTCCAAACTCGCGGTATCAACATTGTCAATGCTCCTGTCCCACTTCCATAATGTAACAATACTCGGGAGCGGGATCGCCACGATGAAATCTGTGTCCGCTGCGTCGTCCTGCGAAAGCCCAAAAGCATCATATCTGGTTCTGCGAAGCGAAACAGGATGCCTGACAACGGCGATACTGATCACCAAGGCATCAACCTGGCTATAAACGGGTTGGCCAAGCTTCAAAAAATGAAATTCCTGCTGTGGTTTTGCCGGTTCTTGGTTGGTGGAACTATTTAATTGCGGCTGTGCTTGCGTTGAGTTGGTCGTAGCGACAATTGCCAGTTGCCTTAATGGTCCCTGGTTGGTGGAGGAGTTTGGCGCATCCTTGCCGGGCTTATCGCCCTCGTGTAACTGGATTACACATACCGGATCGGATGCCTCCGGTATGTTAAGCTGCACCTTTTCGTCGAGTGCCCCGCCCAGATTGGCATTAATCATTCCCCGTTGTGTGATTCGGACAAGTTGACAATCAGGGGCGACATAAGCCGAACGCTCGTCAAGCTGTCTCAGAGATTTCATGGCAGCCGTTACGGAACTGTTGAGGTTTGCACTAAGGCCAGGACTTAAAGCTGCGGGAGGAACGGGCATAGACGCCGCCAGAGTTGCAGCGATAGAGCTTCCAAAATTGCGTGTCACCTGCCCCAAGTCCATCTCATTTGTAACAACCGTTGTATTGACATTTCTGAATTGCACACGCAATTCATCAAAGGCTCGCTCCAAATTCTTCTTGATTGAGCCGCGGGTTTCGTGATGGATTTTGCGATCGTTTTTAAGGTCTGTTGGAGGAAGAAACCGGTCCCCGCTAACGGATTGGTTTCGGCTGACTTGGTACGAAAAAAAGTGTCTCCAAAACTCCCTGTCCAACGACACCCCACCACTGGGGGGCCTCTGATATGGATAAACAAACACAAAAGTGCTTACGTATTCAATTCGATCCAGGACATCTGCGCTGTTCAACACCGTCGAAAGAGTGAGCGTGACATCTTGGATCGGGTTGAAGTCGAAACCCGACGATTTTGCAGCCGCTTTCGGTCCGTTCGTCCCTGTCCCATCGAACGAACTCTGAACCATGATCTGCGGAGGAGGCTCGGGCCCTTTATATTGGCTGTTCACCATAATCTGTGGTGACCCCCCTTTTTCTGCTTTCGCGGATGCTGATTCTTCATCTGCCGAGTGAACCACTGAGAGGGCGACACCTACGGGATAAACAGGGCTGACCATTTGTGGTCTACCTCCTCTTATCGAAAGTGATGAGGGTTTATCTGTAAAAAGCGACTGATGCCGCCTGTCAATCACGTGATTGCCCCCGTCCTTTTTTAAGGCCTCGTTTACTTCATCCAATATCATTTGATGCTCCAAATCAATTCTATAGAGTGTGTCCATCGCCTTTTGCCAGAGATTTGTGCTTTCAAGCAAAAATGCAGGGTCAGAAGTTATTTTTCGAGAGGCAATCGGCACATGAGAAAAGTTGGTAAAATAAGGTGCGGACGATCGGAACTGCTCCTTTACTTCATTAATATAGTTTTTATAGTCACTTCCTGAAACATCTAGGCCGAATTCCTTGGCTGTAGAAGCTACTATGTCGCTTGACTCGTCCACCTCCGCCGACGGGCAATTGGGTTTAAGCCAATTCCCTTCCGGCGACCATCCCTCCAGTTGATTCAGTTCTTCAAAAAAACACTTCGCCCACTGGTCGTCGTGATTTGGTACCTGCAGTCCGGGTGTGTCTAGATTTGTAAAGTGCGACATGAATGTCGGGGCAGGGACAACCCGATTTTGAGGGCGAGGGGACCATAGAGAACAACCAGTGCTGAACAAGTTTGCTGCAATTACGATCAAAGCAGCTATCGCAAATTGTCTTAGTGGCATGTGCAAAGGGCCAACCATGCAGGCATCCTGATTCTCTTTCCCTTAATCAGTCAAGCTAATTCGTTAAATATCAAGCTTTAAATTTTTGGCTTTTAGTTTTTGGCGTTTGGCGTTTACCTTTTAGTTATGCAAATGGATCGGTTGACGATCAAAGCGCAGGAAGCGTTGAAGGAAGCGCAGGAGGTGGCGCGGCGCAATTCCAATCAGGCGGTGGACGCTGAACATCTACTGGCGGCATTGCTGGCGCAAAGCGAAAGCCTCGTCCCATCGGTCTTGCAAAAACTGGGAGTGGCAACGACCGCCTTGTCCGCCGCGGTCCAGCAGGAAATCGAGCGCAAGGTCAAGGTGCGCGGGGAGGCGTCCTCCGAGCTTTATTCCAGCCCGTCGTTGAAAAAAGTTTTCGATGCGGCGGAATCCGAGGCCGGCAAGCTGCACGATGAATATATCAGCGCCGAACATTTGTTTTTGGGACTCCTGGACCATGGCGGCGCGGCCCTCAAAAAGATTTTTCAAACCAACGGCCTGACTCGTGACGCGGTGTTGAAGGCGCTGGTTGATCTGCGCGGGAACCAGCGGGTGACAGACCCGAACCCGGAGGACAAATTTCAGGCGCTGGACAAATACGGCCGCGACCTCACGGCCCTGGCCCGTGCGGGAAAAATCGATCCGGTCATCGGCCGCAACGAGGAAATTCGCCGGGTGATGCAAGTGTTGACACGCCGCACCAAGAATAATCCGGTGCTCATCGGCGAACCGGGCACGGGTAAGACGGCCATAGTGGAGGGACTGGCCCGGCGCATTGTCAGCGGGGACGTGCCGGAATCGCTCAAGAACAAACGGTTGGTGGCGATGGACCTCGGGGCCATGATTGCCGGGGCCAAGTATCGCGGCGAATTCGAGGACCGGCTCAAGGCCTTTCTGAAAGAGGTCACGGCCAGCGAAGGGCGCGTTTTATTGTTTATTGACGAATTGCACACCATCGTGGGCGCGGGCGCGGCAGAGGGGGCCAATGACGCTTCCAATATGCTCAAGCCCCCGCTGGCCCGCGGCGAATTGCGCTGCATCGGCGCAACCACGCTGGATGAATATCGCAAATATATCGAGAAGGATCCCGCTCTGGAACGGCGCTTTCAGCCGGTCCATGTTGATGAGCCGAGCGTCGAGGAAACCATCGCCATCCTGCGCGGCCTCAAGGAACGTTACGAAGTCCATCACGGCATCCGCATTCAGGACGCCGCCCTGGTGGCCGCGGCCACTTTGTCGCATCGCTACATCACCGACCGTTTTTTGCCCGATAAAGCGGTTGATTTGATGGACGAAGCGGCCTCGCGCCTGCGCATGGAATTGGATTCGATGCCGACGGAGATCGATCAATTGGAACGCCAGATCATGCAACTGGAAATCGAGCAAACCGCCTTGCGCAAAGAAAAGGACGCGGCCTCGCGCGAGCGGTTGAAAAAAATTGAACGCGACCTGGCTAATTTGAAGGAACATTCCACCCAGCTCAAGGCGCAATGGCAGAATGAGAAAGCGGCTATCAACGCCGTTTCCGTCGTCGGCGGACAGCTTGAGGAAGCGCGCCAGGAACAGGAGGCTGCGCAGCGGGCCGGCGACCTGAACAAGGCCGCGCAAATCCAATACGGCCGCGTGCCGGAATTGCAGCGCAAACTGGCGGCGATGGAAAAGGAAATGGCCCAACGCGAGGGCAAACACCTGTTGAACGAGGAAGTGACCGAGGAGGATATCGCCCGGGTGGTGGCGGCATGGACGGGCATTCCTGTCAATCGCATGCTCGAAGGCGAACGCGAAAAGCTGGTCAAGATGGAAGAGCGTTTACAGCAGCGCGTGGTGGGCCAGAAGGAAGCCATCACCGCCGTGGCCAACGCCGTGCGTCGCGCCCGCAGCGGTTTGCAGGACCCGAACCATCCCGTCGGCTCCTTCATTTTTCTCGGGCCGACCGGCGTGGGCAAAACGGAACTGGCCCGGGCCCTGGCAGAATTTCTATTTGACGATGAAAACGCCATGATCCGCATTGACATGAGCGAGTACATGGAGCGGCACAGCGTGGCCCGCCTGATCGGCGCGCCGCCGGGATATGTCGGTTACGAGGAAGGCGGCCAGTTGAGCGAAGCAGTGCGGCGGCGTCCTTACAGTGTTGTCCTCTTCGACGAAATTGAAAAGGCCCACCACGACGTTTTCAATGTGCTGTTGCAAGTGCTGGACGATGGCCGCTTGACCGACGGCCAGGCCCGTACCGTTGATTTCAAGAACACGGTCATCATCATGACCAGCAATATTGGGTCGGGCATCATCCAGGAATATTACAACCGGCCAGGTGGGGGATCGGACAAAGACCACGGCAAGGTTGAGGAACTGGTGCGGGCGGAATTGAAGAAACATTTCCGGCCCGAGTTCCTGAACCGGATTGACGACATTATTATCTTCCACAGCCTGGATGAAAAGCAGCTCGAAGCGGTGGTTGGCATACAATTGCAGCGCCTGGAGCAACGGTTAGCCCGGCAGCAATTGACCATCGAGGTTGACGCGTCGGCCCGGAAATATCTGGCCAAGGAAGGGCACGACCCGCAATTCGGCGCGCGTCCGCTGAAACGCGCCATTCAGGAACATCTGCTTGACCCATTGGCCATGAAACTGCTCGACGGCGAATTTAAAACCGGCGACCGCATCAAAGTGACTGCCGACAACGGCGAGCTAAAATTCCAGCGGCAGAAGTGAGGTTTCCGACCAGGTGGCAGATGACGCCGGACAAAGCGCGTCAAATCCTCACCTTGCAAAATACGATGAGAAGACTTTAATTTTTCAACCTGACAATAAACAGGATTGATAAAAAGGCTTGACGGAGAAACTAAATGTTGTCGTTCGTGCAAAATTTAAGACAACAGCTAATTTGCACAGGATTCTTTAGGTGAATCTATCCCCTTGAAAATCGGCACCTTACTTATGTCCGCCACTTTTTCACTTTCCCAAATATAGGAAGGACTGCCGTCCTTGATGTCGCACTGTGCAGCCACGTAATCGTATTCCTGGCGGATCAACGTTTCGCGAGCATTCGTGATGGTCGTATCGATCGTCGCAATGTTGTCTTTGGACAAACCGACCTGCCCGGCTAGTTTATGCCAATCCGTGCTGCCGCTCTCGTTGCGCAGTCGAATATAGGCCTCAAAAATGGCGGGCGGAAAATTATCCCGTATCATTATCTGTACCAAATCTTCCGTCACTTCCTCGTCGCCGTGCATGGAGACAAAGACATCGTTGCCATCTTTGTTCTGCTTGTAAAAAATGTAGTGGATGTCGAGCTTGGGCCTGGCAGAAATGTTGGTTCGACCGAGAAAGTCGTAAAGCATCGTCTCCGCGCGCTGGCCGAACGGACAAAAGCTCATAACGAAAAGCTCCAATGTGTTCGTTTTCTGATCTATGTATCGGGTCACCTCAAATTGACCCGGCAGCTTCATGAATCCATCGGCCACTACGTGCTTCCCGATTCTGCTTTTTAGTTCCGGCAATTTATTGCCTACCAGATTGAATCTGGCTTCGTTGCCTTGCAGGACCCAATTCGAGCCAGCCGGAGTAACCGTGCCGGAGAGCGTAAGCGAATCCCATATCGGATTCTTTTGTGCGTAATCCAACTTTGTTCCTAGCGATTTGACAGCTCCAAGCATGAGTCGGTTTTTTGCGTCGAAATTGCTTGGGTCGGTGTTTGGGATGAGTTTGATTGCCTCCTCACCAAGATAGATGCGAAGAACTTCCATCTGCCGAGGGTTCTTGATTGTGATATTCCATATTACCTCATTTCCTTCTTTGGCCATCCTTAATTGAAAATCCCCACTGCCGCCGTACTTAAGTAACCCATCGACTTCGGCCGCGTTGAAAACCGTGTACTCATTCAAGTTTAAACTGATTTCATAAGTTGGCGGTTTGAATAACATCCGCGCATCAACCCCACCGCGAAGAGCGTTTGCTGCTATCACATATCCTAATCCGAGCAGGCACACCAACGATGCTTCACGATAAAACTTCTTAGACACGAACTTACTCATTTGCAGTAAAAAACTGCGCAGTTACGGTGAACAAAGACAACAAGAGCCTACTATGAATACTGAGTTGCCATTCGGCTCCGTTACATTATAGGCGTCTTCGCTACACGCTGCAGTTGAATTATAAATCACTGTACAAGTGGTTCCATATGTTGAAGCATATTCTTGGGTTATCACGTTCCCTGCGCCGTTACAGATGGAAGAACACTGTACAGGGGTTGTTTGCGATTGCTGGCAAGCAGCGATTAAATTAGTGAACGTGCCTGCTGGTCCTTGAGGACCTTGAGGGCCGGCTGGCCCCTGTGGTCCGGCTGGTCCTTGGGGTCCCTGTAATCCAGCTGGACTTCCCACCCACTGGCCAAGCGCATTGATCACATTTGTGCCGTTGATGGCCAAGCCGCCGGTGACATACGTATTGGTCTGTGCTGTGCCAATGCGGATTACGTTGTTGTCGGTTGATACGCCTACATTACCGATTTCGATGTTGCCGGAGCCTGTCGTGATGTTCTCCCCAGCATAGGCGCCTAGCACAATGTTTCCACTGCCACTAGTGTTGTAGAAAAGCGATTGAAAGCCTTCGGCAGTGTTATAATTACCGGTTGTATTGGAGTAAAGGGCAAAATAGCCGCTGGCAGTGTTCTCGAAGCCGGTCGTGTTGGCGAAAAGAGCCTGAAAGCCGCTAGCCACGTTGCAATTGCCAGTTGTATTCGAAAAAAGGGCCTGAAAGCCGCTGGCAGTATTCTCGTAGCCGGTAGTGTTGGCGAAAAGCGCCTGAAAGCCGCTGGCTGTGTTGTAGATGCCGGTCGTGTTGTGGGAGAGGGCCTGATAGCCGTCGGCCTCATTCCCCAAGGCGGAATTCACAGATGATCCAGTCAAGTTCAAGTTCGTTAAGCCGCTGCCATCTCCGTTGAATGTGCCGTTTAAGGTGATGCCCGTTTCGGTGTTCGTTACCACGCCGGCCTGTAATTGACCGAGTGGAATAGCGCCAGTGATGTTTGTTGCGGCAACGGAATTGGCGCTAGTCGCCAAGCCGGCGCTGGGTGCGTAAATCGCATACGGCACTGGCGTCAGTTCCTGCAACGGACTGAGCGCGGTGAAGCTGACGCCGCCATTGGTGCGCACACCGATGGCCAGCCACGTAGATTTGCCGGTAAATACGGCACCGAAGTTGAGTGTGACAGTGAAAAGGCCGTTAGTCACACCCAAGTTCAAATAGGTCAGCGTCTCGCCGACCTGGCCGGTGTTGGTGCTGCTATTGTTGAACAGCGCGAAGGTGAAGTCGTAATGGCCGTTGGCAGGACTGCCGCTGGCGCTCAACTGGCCTTCATAGGTAAAAGCCGTGCCCTGGGCGAAAAGACAATTATTGACCGTAAGGAAGCTAAACAGGAGCAAAATCAAAATGCATATTTTCATAGGTTTTTAACGTTAATGAAAAGACTTTTGGAGTCTCTTAAAGCTTTCGCCAAAAAGCAAGCCTGATTTGTCCGTTTGACTGAAAAACGGGTCGCCTCACAATTGCATATTTTAGAAAGCAATGTGGAAATCTGTCCTGTCTTTGAAGCGTTTGTCAAGAATACATACTTGACAATAAGGCCTTCAATACCCATTTTGAGCAATGTTTACGGGGGATTCGTGTTATGCAAAAACCTCCATTCAATGGATGCGGGGTTTGGGCATTTTGTGACATAATGCGGAAGCAAATTAAAGCGTATGAATTTGGCCGTAAAAGAACGCAAGGAACACAAAACCAGGATTTTCCTTCTTTGCGATCCTTGTGTTCTCTCGCGGCTATCCATTGTGAAAATCTGTAGCCGTCTGTGTCCGAGTGTTCGCTTAAACTCGCTCATGTTCGGATTGGGGCCTAGTCACGCCCTGTCACGGTCAGTCACGGTGATAAACGAAAGTCTAAAGACGAACGCTAAAGTTTAAAGTCATGAAAATCAGCAGTTTGCAAAATAAACGATGTTCCATCCAGTCAGATCGAGTCAGAAAGGCTCCGCCTTCCTGTCACAGTCAGTCGCAGTGAATAATTGGAGTTCCCATTTAATTGACATTACTAAACATTACAATTTCATCGTCCTTTTATAAGTGACGAAATGGCCAATCTTGGATAGTCTTCAAATTGCCCCCGGGAGTATCCCGGCAAGGCTGTCAGGATTATTTTTATGGGGACAGAGACATTGGTATATGCGATTTGCTTTTTCGTCGGGCTGCTCTTCACGCTGCTGAGCGCGTTTTTTGGGCATCTTTTTGGAGGGCACGACGTCCATAGCGATCTTGGAACCGGAGGCCACGCCGAGGCGGGTTACGCCGATACCGGCATGCCCGGCCTCTCGCCTTTCAGTCCGACAACCATTTGCTCGTTCATCACGGCATTTGGCGGGTTTGGATTAATTTTTTCGCGAATAGAAGCGACCAGCAGTGTTTGGATAAGCCTGCCTTTGTCGATTGTAGGGGGACTGATTGTTGCCGGGGCCGTTTTGTGGCTGTTCGGCGCGATTTTTCACAACACGCAAAGCTCCAGCGAATCGCGTGTTGGCTCGTTGGTGGGCCGCACGGCCACGGTGATTTCGCCCATTCCGGCCGCGGGCGTGGGTGAGATTGCTTACGTGCAGGCCGGGACGCGCTACACTGCGCCCGCCCGCGAACAGAACGGCGGGGCCGTCGGCAATGGGCAAACGGTGAAAATTACCCGCATAGCCGAATCGCAATTTTACGTTTCAGCCATCTAAGAATCGTTTACATTTCGCAACCTTTAACGTCAGGAATTATGAATCCAGTCATCCTTGCAGACCTTTTCCCCGATATCGGCAAAGCCGGCATCATTATCGGCGCCGCGGTGGGAATCGTCGTTGTCGTATTCCTCTTCGCCGCCATTTGGGCCAGCCGCTATACCAAAGTTGGGCCGAACCAGGTGCTGGTCGTTTCCGGGCGAAAACGCAATTATGTCGAGCCGGATGGAAGTATCGTGACGCGCGGCTTTCGCATCGTCAAAGGCGGCGGCACCTTCGTCATCCCGGTCCTTGAAAAAGTCGATGTCCTTTCGCTGGAATTGCTGACCATTGATGTGCAAACACCGGAGGTTTACACCAGCAAAGGCGTCCCGGTGAAGGTGGACGGCGTGGCTCAAATCAAAATCAAGGGCGACGACATTTCGATTGCCACGGCCTCCGAACAGGTGTTGAGCAAGACGATTGACGATATCAAGAGTGTCGCGACGCAAACCTTGGAAGGCCATCTGCGCGCCATTCTCGGCACGATGACCGTCGAGGATATTTACCAGAACCGGGACCAGTTTGCGTCCAAAGTTCAGGAAGTCGCCGCCGGGGATATGGCCAACATGGGCATGGGAATTGTCAGCTTCACCATCCGGGACATTCGGGACGGGCAGGGCTACCTGGACGCGTTGGGCAAGCCGCGCATCGCCCAGGTCAAGCGCGACGCGGTCATCGCGCAGGCGGAAGCGGACCGGGACGCGATGATTCGGTCGTCGCAGGCCACGCAAGCCGGGCAGGAGGCGAAGTTCGCGGCTGACACAAAGATTGCGGAAGCGCAGCGGGATTATCAGACCAACGTGGCCAGCTTCCAGGCCGCCGTCAATCAGAAGAAGGCGGAGTCGGACCTCGCCTATGATTTGCAGAAATTCAAGACCGGCCAGTTGGTCAAGGCGGAAGAAGTGCAGGTCAGCATTGTTGACAAGCAGAAGCAGATCGAATTGCAACAGCAGGAAATCCTGCGCAAACAGCGCGAGTTGGAAGCCAACGTGCAGAAACCGGCCGATGCGGAACGGTACCGCGTCGAGACGCTGGCCAACGCCACCAAATTCCAGCTCGAAACGGAAGCCGCCGGCGCTGCTTCAGCCGCCAAGGCCAAGGGGTTCGCCGCGGCGGACGTGGTCAAGGCGACCGGTTTGGCCGAAGCGGACGCCAACAAGGCGCGCGGTTTGGCCGAAGCGTCCGTCATCGAAGCCCAAGGCGCGGCCACAGCCGAGGCGATGAAGCTCAAGGCGGAATCCTTCAAGCAATACAACGAGGCGGCGGTGATCGAAATGATCATGCGCATCCTGCCAGAACTGGCAGGCAAAATCAGTGAGCCTTTGGCCAAGACAGAGAAAATTGTGATTATCAACAGCGGAGGAGGGCCCGGCGGCGGCGCGAGCAAAATGACCGCCGACGTGACGCAAATCATCAGCCAGTTGCCGCCGGTGATCGAGAGCCTGACCGGCATCAAGTTTGAAAAATTACTTGAACAAGTTCCGGCCCTGAAAAATGCGATGGAGGGCGCAAAGGGCACAAAAGGAGAAGACAAACAACCTCTGTCGTAATATCGTAATCTTTTATGCGTTTATTTGATGCTATTATTGACGCGAATCATCGCGCGCTCAACGGAGACCAAAGCGCGGGCATTCACGTGGCCGATTACGCCGGCGAATTGCCCGTCGTGGCCATGACCTGCATTGACCCGCGCTTGAACCGGTTGTTTCCGGGCGTGATGGGTTTGCCCGCGGAAAATTTTATCTGGCTGCGCAACGCCGGCAATATTATCACCGATTCGCTCAGCAGCATGACACGCTCCCTGGCGCTGGCCTGTGCGATAAAAGGCGGCCGTGAAATCGCCATTATCGGGCACACCGATTGTCAGGTGTGTCGGACGAGCATCGCCCAGTTGATCGAACGATTCAAGGCCGTGGGCGTCGAGCGGAATCAGTTGCCGCAAAATTTAACCGAATACTTCAAGATATTTGCCAACGAACGGCAAAACGTCGTCGAGTCCGTGGCCTTGGTCCGGAGCAGCCCGCTGATCGGCCCAAAGATTCCGGTGCAGGGTTTGATGGTTGATATTGCAACGGGAAGGCTTGAGTGGGTTGTCAATGGTTACGAAGCGTTGGAGCGGCCGACGGCGTCAGGAGCAAAGCTGCCGGAACTTGGCGGAGTCATCAGCAATTTGGCCGACCGCATCGGCGCCAACCTGGGTGACATCAAATTTCCTGAGACAAAGATTGGTGAAGTGGCGACTGAAGCGAAGCAGTTGATGTCGGAATTAAAGCTCGCGCCCACTACGCCCCCGCCGCCCCAAGCCATTCCCGTGCCGCCACCGATTCGTCCAAACCAGGGCTCACGAGGCGGCAAAAGCTGATTCGCCCTTATTCGCCGAAGCGAATGCCTTGCGCCAGGGGAAGGTCGGAAGAGTAATTGACAGTCACAGTCTGGCGGCGCATGTAATATTTCCAGGAATCGCTGCCGCTTTCCCTGCCGCCGCCGGTTTCTTTTTCACCGCCAAAAGCACCGCCGATTTCCGCGCCGCTCGTGCCAATGTTGACGTTGGCAATGCCGCAGTCGCTGCCGCAATTGGAAAGAAAGAATTCCGCTTCGCGCAAATCATTGGTGAAGATGGCCGAACTCAACCCTTGCGGCACGGCGTTTTGCCAGGCCACGGCTTCTTCCATTTTTCGGTAGGGGATGAGGTAAAGAATGGGTGCGAACGTCTCTTCCGCGACGATTTTGAAATGCGGTCCCGCTTTGGCCAGGCAAGGTGTCACGTAGCGGCCACCCGGGTATTTTTTTCCGGTCAATGGCTCGCCGCCGTAAAGAATCTTTCCGCCTTCCGCGCGCAAACGCCGCAAGGCGTCCTGCATCGCATCCACTGCGGCCAGGTTGATGAGCGGGCCCATCAGCGTTCCGGCGTCCAGCGGGTTGCCGACCGGCACTTGCGCGTAAGCCTTGAGCAGCCGTTTCGTCAGTTCCGGTTCAATGGATTGATGAACAAGAATCCGGCGGGTGGTGGTGCAGCGTTGTCCGGCAGTGCCCACGGCGCCAAACAGAATAGCCTGGGTAGCCAGGTCCAAATTGGCCGAAGGCGCGACGATGATGGCGTTGTTGCCACCCAGTTCAAGCAGGACGCGTCCGAGGCGGCGCTGGACTTTTTGACCGACGTCGCGACCCATGTTGGTTGAGCCGGTGGCGGAAATCAGTGGAATGCGCGGGTCCTGGACCATTTTTTCGCCCACGGCTTCGCGTCCGCCAATCGTCAAACTAAAAATGGCCGGGTCAACACCGTTGGCGCGGCAGATGCGCTCGGCGATTTTGATGGTGGCGATGGCGCAAAGCATGGTTTGGCCCGACGGTTTCCAGACGGTGGCGTCCCCGCAAACCGCGGCCAGGGTGCTGTTCCAGGCCCAAACGGCCACGGGAAAATTGAAAGCGCTGATGATGCCCACGATGCCGAGGGGATGCCACTGTTCCATCATGCGGTGTTGCGGGCGTTCGGAAGCGATGGTCAAACCGTAGAGTTGCCGGGAAAGACCGACGGCAAAGTCGCAAATATCAATCATCTCCTGCACTTCGCCTTCGCCTTCCGCCAGAATCTTTCCGGCTTCGAGGGTGAGCAATCGGCCAAGGTCTGTTTTGGCCTCACGCAGCGCATTGCCAAACTGGCGGATGACTTCCCCGCGTTTTGGGGCCGGCAGGGTTTGCCAGCTTTGGAACGCCTGACTGGCGCGCGCGACGGTCCGCTCATATTCGGCCGCGGTCGCGGTGTGCACGCGCCCCAATTCCTTGCCATCAATGGGAGAAATGCTTTTTAAAACCGGCCCGCTGCCGAGCCATTCGCCGCAGAAAACGCCGGCGTTTTCCGGTTTCAAACCGAGTCTTTTGAAGAGGGCGGTGGGAGATTGGGATTCTTTCATATCAGGCCAGACGGCGGCATTCGCCGTCGATTATTTTCAGGGCTTCATCGATCACGTTGCCTTGCATATCAAGCACGGGGCGGAGCCGGATGGAATGATCGCCACAACGCAAGACGAGCAGGCCAAGTTCATAAGCGCCGTTCCAGAAACGGTCGCGCATTTCGCGATTGGGCAGGTCGAAGGCTAAAAGCAGGCCGCGTCCCCGCACGGCGCCGAGAACGGGATGCTTCGTGGCAAATTTTTGCAGTGCCGCCAGAAAGTAGGCTCCCTGGTCCCGCGCGTTATCCACTAATTTTTCCTTTTCAATAATCCGTAAAAAATGCGTGGAGCGGACATAATCGCAAAAGTTGCCGCCCCAGGTGGAATTGATGCGGCTCGGCAGCCGGAAGACGTTGTCCTTGACCTCATCGAGCCTCGGTCCGGCCATGATTCCACAGACTTGGGCTTTTTTGCCGAATGCCAGCAGATCAGGCAAAACATCAAAGTGTGTGCAACACCAATTTTTTCCGGAAATGCCCATGCCGGACTGCACTTCGTCGAAGATGAGAAGGATGTCGCTTTCATCGCAAATGCGGCGCAGCGTTTTGAGCCATTCACCGCGAAAATGATTGTCTCCGCCCTCGCCCTGCACCGGCTCAATGATGATGGCGGCAATATCTGTGCCGCGGGCGGCGATGATTTGGCGAATCTGCGCCTCGGCCTGCTTTTCCTTTTCGATGACATTTTGCCGCCGTTCTTTCTCGGGCAGGGAGAAGTCGATGAAAGGATTATTGACGCGCGGCCAGGGGAATTTGGCAAACAAATCGGTTTTTCGCGGGTCGGTATTGGTCAGGCTCATGGTGTAGCCGCTACGACCGTGAAACGCTCCCACGAAATGAAGGATTTCCGTGCCGCGTTCGCCTTTGCCGGCGGCGAGATTTTTTCGCACCTTCCAATCCATGGCGGCTTTGAGCGCGTTTTCCACTGCCAGCGCGCCGCCGTCGATGAAGAAATACCGGTTCAGCGGAGGAAGGCCGACGACGCGCGCAAAAGTTTCCACGAATGTGGCAAAAGCAACTGAATAAACGTCCGCGCTGGCGACCTTGACCTTGGCCGCGGCCAGCAAATCCGCCTGCACCGCTGGCGCATCAAAGTAGGGATGGTTGAAGCCCACCGGCATCGAGGCAAAAAACGAATAGAAATCAATAAAGCTGCGTCCGGACGCCGCATCAACCAGGCGCGAGCCGCGGCTTTTTTCCAGGTCAACGACCAGTTTAAAGCCATCGACGAGAATGTGCTTTTCCAGCTCGGCAATTACTTGCGTCGGGGTGATGACATCCACGGCGGCGCCGGAACGGGCCGCCGCTTTTTTAGAACGCTTTTCCTTCACTGAATCCATCGTTTGCATAAACCAGAATAATCATCTTAAAATCCGCCGCTAGAAGTATCAAGTTAAATAGCAACAAAGAGGCCGCACAAGTCGTGTGCGGCCTGGAAGTAAAACGGACGGCAGTTGCCTCGTTATTGCGTTTTTACTCCACCGGGCGTGTTGTTTGTAATGACTTCAATTTTGGCGCCCTTTTTCAATTCGTCCGCCGAGGGAACTTTGATGATTTGTCCGCTCACCACCGGCCCGGTGGGGGGGGGGTGGAGCAGCCGACACTGGCGGATGGGATGGCGCTGCTCCTGGTGTGACGGACTTCAGTTCCATTTCAAAAATAAGCGTTGCATTGGCCGGTATCTTTGGGGGTCTGCCGCGAGGGCCATAGCCCATGGATGAGGGAATAACCACCTGCCACTTGGAACCTGTTTTCATCAACGGCAATACGCTCCGCCATCCTGAAATAATCCCTCCCTTAATCGGAGTGGTGAAACTGTCTGTGTGATCAAACTCCGTCCCGTCAATAAGAGTTCCGCGATCAGCCACCGTTACTGTGTCATTCTCGGTGGGCCTGGGGCCGTCGCCTTCTTTGATCACCTTATATTCCAAACCGCCGGGAAGTGTCGTAACTCCAGGGGTTTTGGCAAATTGGGCCAGATACGCTTCGCCCTTGGCTTTGTTTACCGTCTCTTCCTCGGCTTTTTTGGAAACCATCGCCTTTCTAAGTTGATCAAAAACGGCGGTGACTTCCTTCTCTGACAGGCGCGGGGTTTTTCCGTTGAGGACATCTGAGATCGCCGCTATTATATCCTCGTTATTTACGCTGAGGTCTCCGCGCTTGATGCTGTTGGTGATGTTCTTGGCAAAGAACATGCCGATGGAATAGCTCAGTTTGCCTTTATCCGGCATTTCCGTCACGGTGGTCGGTTGCGGGGGTGCCATTCTTACGTTGCCGGGCAAGGCGGTGGGCGCCACGGTGGATTGCGGTTTGTTGGTCTGGGCGAAGACCCCGAGCGGCAACAGCCCCATCACTAAAATCGCAGTTTGCTTTAATTTCATTTGATTCGTCATTGTTTATTTAATCGACAGGGCCGAGGCCCCGCCGGGAACCGTTCTTTTATAAACGGGGCCGAATGCATACCATACCCTATCGGCCATGTCCAGCACCTCATTGACCTTTTTTTGCGGGATTTAACTCAAATTATTTAGACTGTTCGACCACGAGCATTTCGACAGGTTTTACGCTGGGCACAAGTTCTAAGCCAAGTTGTTCAACGAGTGCCTGTTTCAAGTGATCGAGATTATCGCCATTTCGATCCCAATACAATTTGAAATCGAAGGCGTCCTTCAGGCCGGTTTGGTCAATTACGGGAATACCTAAACACCCCACTTCCAGTGTCATGGCCAAATCGGACATGTGCTCATGGGTAACAGAGATTCGGCCATTCCCAAAGTCGTTCCGGCCAGTTTCTGCCGTGCTGTGTTTGAGGCCGGGCGAATTCGGATTTTTGACTTTGAGCAGCAGCACGTTTGTTTCCACTGTCACAAATTTTCCGACCAAACCAAACTTCCTTTTTATTTCTTCTTGCAGCGCTTTGGGCGAACCGTGAGATAAATTCGCAATATAATCATATTCGCCTTTCGGCAATCTGGCCGGATAAATAATCCGATCCTCGTACTGAACTTGAAATGCGGTTATAATTATTATCGGGAAAGTTGTTTTAATGCCGATGAACCTGGCGTCTTTACCCTCTTCATTTATCCGCCAGCCGCCACCCATACCGTCGGGAAATTTTGTCGGAAGGATCCTGACCTGGGGCTCCGTCTTCGTAAGTATCTCATCGGGTGGCTGCCATTCGCGCTTGCTTGTTGCTCTCATCTGCCACGGATAGGTTCTGTGCGCTTGAATCTCTTTTACAGTGATGGTGGTTGTTCCGGCGGCGAGCAGCAGGCCCGCGCCAATGACAATTGCCGTTTTTGCTTTTGTCCAAGCCATAATTTTCAATGCTCCTTTGAGAAGGGTTAAGGTTGAACTGCTGGTTGCCGCTCCTTTCGCTGCGGCGGCTGTGACTGTTACCGCCAGGGTCGCTGGCGCGGCTTGCACGGAGTTGGCAGCCATTGCCCCGCCAATTGCCACCGCCGTCAGCACAACTCCGCGCCGGGCAAAGAAGGCCCGCAGTTTTTCCAGGCTGCGCATGATCCGTTTGTGCGCCGCCTGGTCGTCCACTCCCAACGCCGCCCCCACTTCGCGCAAGCTTTTGTTCTCGAAATACCGCAAGACAAGCGCATCCCGGTCTTGCTCGCGCAGGGCGGACATCGCTTCATCCAGCAGCGGCGATAGTTGTTCCCATAGCGGGCCGGTTTCACTGACCAATGCGGCGGATTCCATGTAAGCCTCCTGTTCGCGGTGTTGACGGCGGGCTTCTTGTTTCAATGCGGCGGAGGCGGTGTAACGAACGGTCCGAAACAGCCAGCCTGGGAGAATGGTTCGAGGACTGAGCGAACCTGCTTTGCGCGCCAGGATGATAAAAACCGTCTGCGTCACTTCCTCGGCCAAGTGCGGGTCCCGCACCTGCCGCCATGCCGCCGAATAAACGAGGTTGATATGGCGCGAAACCAGCGTGGCAAATGCATTCTCCCCCTGGTGATCGGCATACTGCCTCACCAATTCCATGTCATCGGTCATCATCCACCCTATAAATGCACACCGAATGGGGAATTCGACAACTTTTCCGCGGGAATCTGGTGGCTAAATGGAATATTCGTGCACGTCTTCCACCACTTCCGAGATCGGGCTCTTTTCGACAATATTTTCAGCCAGTTGGCCGGCAATGGTTTCAGCCAGGCGAAAGGCCTGGGAACGAAGCTCCGGCACCGCCACGGTTTCCCACAAAGTTCCTTTCATGATCGCGCCCATGGCGAACAGGATTTCCGAGCTTTTGCCGGCGCGGTCGAGGACGGAAAAATTCGGGGCCACTTTGATGCCCATATTCATTTCGTCCGGCTGAATGGTGCCGCGGGAGAAAAGGTTGTTGAACAAGCTTGATTCGGACGGAACGTAACTTTCCTGCGGCCCGGTGCAATTAACCACCACACCTGCTTCGATCACACGTTTCACGCCGCTGCTATTGATGGAAATCCTTATTTTGCCGCCGGCTTCTTCGCATTCGGACAGTCTGCCTTTGATAATTTCCAACCGCTTTTGCGCAATGGCCTCGGATAATTGGTGGTGAATCTCCGGGGCGATGCGGTGTCGCATCACATTCCAACGGGTGCGGAAATGGCGGTTGAATTGCTTTTTTTCGCGCAACGAAAAGCTTTGCCAGATTCGCTGCGTAAAAGGACGCAGTTTATCGACTAGAATGGCTGTGTTAAGTTTTCGGGCCTTGGCTGCCTTGTAGTGTTGTTTAAAAATTGAAAAAATCTTTGGGAACGACATCGCCGTGCTTTCGTCATCAAGAAGGTCCGGATATTCAAAGCCTTTAAAATGAGAAAGAGGAAGCAGCCCGTTGCGCGAGACGGCAAAAATCATTCCCCGCCATCCAAGGTCCTGCAAAGTCAGAAAAGCGTCAACCATGGTCAGGCCGGTGCCAATCAGCAATAGATCCTGGTCTTTGGGGGGCAGCTTTTCCTCCCAGCCAATCCAGGGGTTGCCGATGTACTTCGGGCTCCGGATATCCAAGCCGCGCACGCGAAATGGAGACGGCTCCTGGTTCCCCACGGCCAAAACGACTTTGTCCGCCAAAATGATCTTGCCCCCAGCCAGGGTGATGCTCGCGCCTTGCTTCTCCATCACGACGTCTTTGACTTCATCATGGATCAATTCAAGCCGCATATTTTTCTCGTCGGCGAGTATTCGGGAATACCAATGAAACAAGTTGTGGAGATAATCCCCGTAAACCCGGCGGGGCACAAATTTTTCCCGGAGGGTGGAGATCGGCTCATCCAGGTACTCAGACCGGGTGGCAAGCCATTCGACAAAATGATTGGGCTGATCGGCCAAGGCGGACATGTTCCGTGCCAGGACATTGAGAAGATGGCTGCCGTTTCGCGTGCTATAAGCGATTCCCCGACAGGAGGCGCGGTTTTTATCGATGATGGTGATTTGCAGCGGGACGGTGCTCAATCTGGCCAGATTGATTGCCGTGATCGTGCCGCTAAATCCGCCGCCGATGATGACAATGCTTTTCATTCGCGTTTCCGATAGTTATTCCACATTCAAAAAATATAACGACTTCTCTGTCGATTTAAAGCAGATTTATAGGATGCAAATTTATAAGACGAAACCATTGTGAGGCCAAAGCCGGGAAAATATAAGCATCATTTTGTGACGATCCATCAATTTCTGCGCCGACATTGGCAGGGGGCATTGCGGGTGCGCGAGAAGTTGTGGTTGAGCGAGGAGGCCCTGCATCTGGTCATGGCAGGCGTGGTCGGGCTAATGGGTGGGGCGGTCAATGTGCTTTTCTATTATTCTGTGGAAAAAGTCCAGGTCTTGCTGGTTGGGCATCCGGGCCAAAATATCGTTGAGATCGCGGAGTCGATGAGCCTGCCTTGGCGTTTCATCACTCCAGCATTGGGCGGGTTGGCGGCAGGGGCCGTGTTATTTTGGGGGCCGCGTTTGGCAGGGAAACAAGGCACCACAAATTTGTTGGAAGTGGTGGTGGCGGGCGATGGCCGGTTACCTTTGCGCAGTGGCATCGTCCGGGCGGTGTCGTCGCTTATGAGCATTGGCAGCGGAGGTTCGATTGGGCGCGAAGGGGGCATCACACAATTATCAGCAACGGTCGCTTCGAAGTGGGGGCAAATAACGCGCTGGCAGCCGTATCGGTTGCGGCTGCTGGTGGCATGCGGGGCGGCGGCGGGAATGGCGGCGGCCTATAACGCGCCCATCACCGGGGCGATATTCGCGGCGCATATTGTCTTGGGAAATTTTTCGATGAACTTGTTTGCCCCGCTGCTGTGTTCCTCGGTGGTGGCGACGATGCTCTCGCGGAGTTTTTTTGGAATCAAGCCCTTGTATGAAGTCCCAAATTTTGACTTTACGCACATGGCGCAATTGCCGTGGTTCCTGGTTTTGGGCCTCCTCGCGGGGGTGGTGGGGGCGGTGTTTCTCAAACTGTTGCGCGTCAGTCAGGAAGTTTTCAAGCGCGTGCCCTCCTTGCCCCTGCGCATGACCGTGGGCGGATTGCTGGTGGGAACCATTGCGTTGCGTTACCCGGAGGTTTGGGGCAATGGCTACGTGGTGACCAGCGGATTTATCCAACATCCAATTGTGGCTAAACTGTTGCTGGGAATTTTCCTGGCGAAATTGCTGGCTACGGTCGTGACGGTGGGATCGGGGGCGGTGGGCGGGGTGATTACGCCAACATTGTTCCTGGGCGCCGGACTGGGAAGCTTGTTTGGCATGAAATTGGAAGGGATGGGGCTGGCCCCGGAGCATATGCCCATCGGAATTTTCGCGCTGGTGGGAATGGGCAGTGCTTTCTCGGCCACGACCCGTTCGCCGTTGCTGGCCATTGTCATGATCTTGGAAATCTCGTCGAATTATTCGCTCATGCCGGCGTTGATGTTGGGCTGCGCGGTATCCTCCCTCGTCTCGCAGCGCTTGCATCCCAATTCCATTTACACCGAGCCCTTGAAATTGCGCAGTTTGGAGGTGGAAAGCTCCCGATTGGGCGCGGCCAACGAACAAACCATCGGCGATTTGATGCGGGCGCCGGTGCCGCCGGTGCGGGAGAACACAACTCTGCCGCAGATCGCGGAACGATTTCTGGGCAGCCAGAACAATTTTATTCCTGTAGTTGACGATCAATTCCGGCTGGTCGGGGTGGTGGCCTTGCATGATTTAAAAGAACACCTGGGAGCGGGACAGGAAATGAATGCCATCATAGCTGCCGATCTTATGCGGGCCATCCCGCCCTGTTTGACGCCGAGACAAAAATTAATGGACGCGCTGCCCATCTTGCTGGCCAGCGAGCAGCGGAATGTCCCGGTGGTCAATACGCTCCATGAAAAGCGGCTGATTGGCTCGGTGCCGCGCGCGGAAGCTTTGGCCGCGCTTTCCGAAGCCATTGCCGTCAGCACTTCCACCACTTCGTCCAATTCACAATAGTTGCAAATTTTTTTTCAAGGCGTCCGCCAGCAACTGATATTGGGCGGGGGAATTGTAAAGTTGTGCGGAAATGCGCAGCAGCCGTTTGGGGAAGGCGGGCCATGGATTCACCGGAACTTCAATGCAGTGCCCGGCCCAAAGCGCGTCCTGCAAAGGATCCATGAAAAGGGGCGCCACCGGACGTTCTGCGGGCGAATTGTCGGGCACGGGCACGGCGGCCATTGAACCGATGCAGTCCGCCGGGCAGGGCGCGCCGATCCGCAATGTTTGACAGAGAATTTTTTGCGCCGCCAGGGCCAGGGCCCGGTTTTGCGCCATGATTTCCGGCCAGCCGCAAGGCAGGAGGCCGCCCATGAAACGCAGCGCCTCCGGCACCGTCAGGCAGGCCGTTGGATCGGCGGTGCCCGTCCAGCCAAATTCGAGCAAAAAACGTGATCGATCCGTGCGCCGCGAATTGAATCCGTGACTGATGGAAAGGGGATGAATCAATTCCTGCCGGTCGGGGCGGACATGGAGAAAGCCGGCTCCCTTGGGAGCGCACAACCATTTATGGCAGTTGCCCGTGTAATAGGCCGCTCCCAGTGCCGACAAATCCAGCGGCACCATGCCTGGCGCATGTGCGCCATCCACCAGGGTATCAACCCCGCGCGCCGCCAATTCACGCACCAGCCGGGCTATGGGCAGGACCATCCCCGTAGGACTGGTGACATGGTCGATCAACGCCAGTCGCGTGCGCGGTGTCACCCGGCCAAGGATCGACTGGACAATTTGTTCGGCAGATTCAATAGGGAAGGGGATGGCGACGACAACGACCGTCGCGCCAGCCCGCCCGGCCGCAAAGTCCATGGCATTGCGGCACGCGTTATATTCGTGGTCGGTGACCAGGAGTTCGTCGCCCGGCGCAAAGGACAAAGAGCGAACAATGGTATTGACACCGCTGGTGGCGTTGGCTGTGAAAACCAGGTTATCCGCCTGCGCGCCGACAAACCGGGCCAGGGCGGCCCGGGCTTCATCCAGCAAGCCTTCCAGGTCGCGCACGAGGAATTTGACCGGCTCCCGTTCCAGGCGATCGCGCAAGCCCTGTTGAAATTCAAGCACGGTGCGGGGGCAACTGCCGAAAGAACCGTGATTGAGAAAAGTAATTTTTGGGTCCAGCGGCCAATGTTTTGCCAATGCAGAATTCATGCGGCTGGAATTTAACGCATCTGCGGTTGTTTGGCTATGACGGACAAGACTTGCCTTAAAATTCATTTAGGCGAAAACTCTGGCGGCGTTGTTAAATTGACATATGAAAAAGACAGCCTCATCCGCGCGCTTGCGCGAGCAATTACTCGGGCGGGCCCGCACGGCGATGAAATCCGCTTATGCGCCTTACTCAAAGTTCCAGGTTGGCGCGGCGTTGTTGCTCGCGGATGGCCGCATCTTCACCGGTTGTAATGTCGAAAATGCGTCCTACGGGTTGACAATTTGCGCGGAACGCAATGCCATCTTTGCAGCGGTTGCGGCCACCAAGGGGAAACCCAAGATTGTGGCGGTGGCGGTGGTGAATAAAAAGCGCGTGCCTTGTTCGCCATGCGGCGCTTGCCGGCAGGTGATTGCGGAGTTCGGGCCTGATGCGGTGGTTTGGTATTTGGGCAGCAAGGGCATTGTCAGCCGGACGATGCGCGAGTTGTTGGTGGACGGATTCGTGTTGTGAATGTTAGTGTCGCCCCTTCGTGATGCGGCCAGTTGATTTGATACGCAAGAAACGCGACGGCGGAGAACATTCCCGCAAGGAGATTTCTTCGCTGGTCGAGGCCTTTACCCGCGGCGATGTGCCGGATTATCAGATGTCCGCCTGGATGATGGCGGTGTTGCTGCGCGGCATGACGGAAGCGGAGACGGCGGCTTTGACCGAGGCGATGTTGCGCTCGGGCCAGGTGATGGATTTGAGCGCGTTGCCGGGGGCCAAGGTGGACAAGCATTCGACCGGCGGGGTGGGGGACAAGACTTCGCTCATCCTCGCGCCGGTGGTCGCGGCCGGCGGGCTGCTCGTGCCGATGATCAGCGGACGCGGCCTGGGCCACACCGGGGGCACCTTGGACAAGCTGGAATCCATCCCGGGATTCAACGTCAATCTTTCGCCGGCGGAATTTATCAAAGTTCTCGGCGCGTGCGGTTGCGCCATGGTCGGCCAGACGGCGGAAATTGTTCCAGCGGACAAAAGAATGTACGCGTTGCGCGATGTGACGGGAACGGTGGAAAGCCCCCCGCTCATTTGCGCCAGCATTATGAGCAAGAAACTGGCGGAAGGCATTGAGGCGTTGGTGCTGGATGTCAAAACAGGTTCGGGGGCGTTTATGAAGCGTACGGAAGATGCCGAGCTTCTGGCCAAAATGATGGTTGACACCGGCGAACGCATGGGCAAACGCATGGCTGCCCTTATCACCGACATGGATCAGCCGTTGGGCCGCACCGTGGGCAACAGCCTCGAAGTGCGCGAATGCCTCGAAATCATGCGCGGTGACCGCCAGCCCATGAGTGAAGATCTCCGTTCTCTTTCGTTGGATTTGGCGGCCTGGATGTTTTATTTGGGCGGACGCACGGAGAGCGTGGCCAAGGGAAAAGCGCTGGGCGAAGAGATGATCACCAGCGGCAAAGCCCTGCGGAAGTTTTGTGAAATGTGCCGTTTGCAGGGGGCGGGCGCTTCCTTTGACGGCAAGCCGGATAATCTGCCGACGGCAAAACATACGGCGGAATTTAAAGCGTCGGCGGATGGTTTCGTCGAATCCATCCAATGCGAACAAGTCGGACTGGCCAGCCTGGTGCTGGGCGGCGGACGGAACAAACAAGACGACATCATTGATCACACGGTGGGGCTGGAATTGCATAAGAAAACGGGCGATGCCGTCAAAAGCGGCGAAAGCATCGCCACCGTGCATTACAACGACAGCGCGAAACTTGAGAGCGCCCTGCCGCTGTTGAAGGACGCCTGCCGCATCGGCCCGAAGCCGGCGAAGCAAACCCGGCAACTGGTCAGGAAAATCATCGAAGGCGGAAGGAAAAACCTGTAACACCATGGAAAGATTCACCAGCATATTGGGCATCCTGGCCATTCTTGGCGGCTGCTATGTATTCTCCACCAACCGCAAGGCAGTCAAGTGGAAAATTGTGGCCTGGGGCGTGGGCTTGCAATTGCTTTTTGGTTTCATTGTGTTGAAGTTCGAGTGGGGGCAGAAAGTCATGGCGGTCGCGGGAGACAAGGTCAAGGAACTGCTCGATTATGCCTACGTGGGCGCGAATTTTGTCTTCGGGCCGCTGGCGGATCCGGGAGGAAAGGTTGGGTTTGTTTTCGCGTTTGTGGTTTTGCCCACCATCGTTTTCATGGCGGCGTTCTTCGCCATGCTCTATCACTTCGGCGTCATGCAGGTGATCATCAAAGGCGCGGCCTGGATGATGACGCGCTTGATGGGGGTCAGCGGGGCGGAATCGCTGGATGTCGCGGCCAGCATTTTTATGGGACAGACAGAAGCACCCCTGACTATTCGTCCATTTCTATCGCGACTTACCCGCTCGGAAATGATGACGGTAATGACCGCCGGAATGGCGCACGTCAGCGGCGGAATTATGGCGGCTTACATTGCCGCCGGTCACGTGGAAGCCAAACATCTCCTGGGCGCGGTGATCATGACGGCGCCGGGCACTTTGCTGGTGGCCAAGACGCTGGTGCCCGAAACCGAAACACCGGTCAGCGGCCAGAAGGTTGATATTGTGGCGGCAGAAGAGGACAAACACAGCAACTGGCTTGGGGCCATCGCACGTGGTACCGGCGACGGTCTGCATCTGGCCCTGAATGTCGCAGCGATGTTGATAGCATTTCTGGCGCTCATTGCGTTGTTGAACGGGCTAATGGGATGGGTGCATGGTTATGTCGGCTGGTTTCCTGAGAATTTGCAGAACGTTCTGGGCTGGCTCTTCGCCCCGGTGGCGTGGCTGATTGGTATTCCGTGGAAGGACGCGACGCATATTGGGTCACTCCTCGGCATCCGTATGGTGGGCAACGAACTGATCGCCTTTGGTCAATTGGGAGATTTGAAAGCGCAAATCGATCCGCGCTCTTTCACCATCGCCACTTATGCGCTGTGCGGATTTGCCAACTTAAGTTCCATCGGGATTCAAATTGGCGGCATCGGCGCGCTGGCCCCTTCGCGCCGTGATGACCTGGCGCGGCTCGGTTTTCGGGCCATGCTAGCCGGAACCATGGCTAACCTGCTTTCCGCCGCCATCGTGGCGATGCTTTTGTAACTCAGGACACCAAAAGTTCCCGCTGCCAATCCATCAGGTCGCCTTGATGACGGTCCCAATCGTCGGCTAGAGCCAGAAGTGTGGCACGGCTGGCGATCAAGGTGGGGTCCAAATCCAGTTCCGTCGCGCGGTTGTTTCTTTTCTGTTCCAATTGGGCAAAGCGCTGGCGTTGCGCTTCAGTGTGGCGGCGCGACTGGAAGCGAAGAATCTCGGGATGTTCCTCCGGCGAAAGCGCCAGGCCCTTTTGAATGGCATCGCTCAAGCCGTCCTTGCGCCGCGGCGAAATATAGCGGGGCAGGAATTTGTCAATCGGCTGATGTTGGGTGACCGCTTCGGAAATATCCACCAGCGTCTCATGGCTGAGCACAAAGTAAGGCGGTTTGTTGGCTGCGACCGCTTCCTGCTCGCGCCAACGCCAAAGCTCGCGCAAAACCGCCAGCGCACCCCGGGCCAGCTTGTGGCTGCCCTTGAGACGCCAGACCAGGTCCGGTTCGGGCGAGGTGGGAATAGCGCATTCGGCGATGAGCCGGTCACAGGATTGCTCCAGCCAGGCCAGGCGCTGCTTTTGCTGCAATAGTTCCCGGAGAATATCGCTCAGCGACTTGAGATGGCGCGTGTCGGCGCGCGCGTAATCTTCCATGCGCGGCGTGAGCGGGCGTTTGGACCAATCAGCCTTTTGTGATCCTTTTTCCAAAACCACGCCGAGATGCTTTTTAACCAGGCTGCCCAGGCCAAATTCGCGTTCGCCCATCAAACGGCTGGCTAGCATGGTGTCAAAAATCCGGTTGGGCACGAAACCATGGTTCTTGCGCAGCAGCCGCAAATCATAATCGGCCCCGTGCAGGATTAATTGATGTTTTTTGAACTCCAGCCAAAGCGGTTGCAGGTCCATTCCCGCCAGCGGATCAATCAGATTGTCGCCATGCACGGTGCTCAATTGAATGAGGCAAAGTTTTTCCGGGTAGGCGTGCAAGCTGTCCGCCTCCGTGTCCAAAGCCAGCCAGTCCGCGCTTTGCAACGCGGGCAAAAACTCCGTCAATTTAGCATCTGAATCAATCACAGTCCGGAAGCTTACGGCATTGCCGTCCGACTTTAAACCTTGAACTTCCATCCCGGCGGCCCGAATTTTAAAGCCATGAATTTAGCCTGCACCTTCGAAAAGACCGCGCAACGCGACCCGAATAAGACCGCGCTGTTTTGGGGCGGCTCGCAATTTTCCTACGGCGACCTGTGGTCAAGGTCGCTGGGAGTGGCGGGCCGGTTGCGCTCGGAATTTGGCGTGCGGGCAGGGGATCGCGTCGGCATCTGGCTCAAGAACTGCCCGGAATTTGTGCCGGCGCTGTTCGGTATTTTGCAGGCGGGCGCCGTCGTCGTTCCCATCAACAACTTTCTCAAACCGGCGGAAGTCGGTTTCATCCTGGCCGATGCGGGAATTGACGTGATTATCCTGGATGAAACAATGCGGGAGGGGTTTGACAAATTGCGGGAGGGACGGCCTGGTTTGAAGTCGTTTGGCGTGGAAACTTTTGCAACGTCGGCGAATGCGGCGGAGGAATGTTTAGCAAAGGAATCCGACTTGGCGATCATCATCTACACGTCCGGCACAACCGGCCATCCCAAGGGCGCGATGCTGTCGCACGGCAATTTGCTGGTCAACGTGCAAAGCTGCGAGCGCGTGCTGGAAGCGGTGGGGGAAGACCGGTTTGCCGTGTTACTGCCGATGTTCCACAGTTTCATGCTGACGGTTGGCGTGTTGCTTCCTTTGCTGATCGGCGGCTCGATTGTTTTGATCAAAACGCTGCATCCGCCAAAAAACATCATGGTTGAAATCATGCAGCATCGGGCGACGTTGCTGCCGGCTGTCCCGCAATTCTTCCGCGCGCTGACCCACGGTCCGATCCCGGCCAACTTGCCGTTGCGGCTGTGCATCAGCGGCGGCGCGCCCCTGCCGGGGGAGGTGTTGAAGGAGTTCACCGCGCGCTTTCCCATTCCCTTGCTGGAAGGCTACGGCCTGAGCGAAGCCAGCCCGGTGGTTTCGTTTAACCCGGTGCGCGGCCCGTGGAAGGCCGGCTCGATTGGCGTGCCGATTTACGGCGTGGAGGTTTCGGTCCAGAACGATTCCGGGGAAATCCTGCCAGCCGGTGCAACCGGCGAAATTTGCGTGCGAGGCGACAACGTCATGCTCGGTTACTGGAAGCAGCCAGAGGAAACGGCCAAAGTAATGCGCCGGGGCTGGCTGTTGACGGGCGACATCGGTCATGGCGATACCGACGGGTATTTCTACATCACGGATCGGAAGAAGGACATGCTGCTGGTCAATGGCATCAACGTGTATCCGCGAGAAATTGAGGAAGTGCTCTACACATTTCCCGGGGTCAAAGAAGTTGCCGTCATCGGCGTTCCGGATGCGCGGAAGGGGGAACAGCCATTGGCCTTTGTCGCGGCGCACGATGGGATTGAACTACAGAAAGTAGCGTTGTTGCAATTTGCGCGCGAGCAATTGGCGGATTATAAAGTGCCGCGGCACATCGTTTTCCTGCCGGCGCTGCCCCGCAACGCGACTGGGAAAATTCTCAAAACCGAGTTGCGCAAGGTGGCGTCGGCCACTTTGTAACCATCTTATATCATCTTAATTTGCAATGAGTTACATAAAACGTGGACTTTTAAAAGTTGACGGTTGCAATAGTCGGCTCGTAAAGTATGCGCCTGCACAGTAGTGCCTGAAGCGCCCTGTGCAGAACAATTTTATGCCTGAAGGATATTGTGTTAAATGCAAAGCAAAGAAGGAGATCGCCGAGGCGGTGGAAGAAACCATGAAGAACGGCCGAAAAGCGATCAAAGGTAAATGTCCGACTTGCGGCGTGGTGATGTTTAAGATCCTCGGCGGGAAAGCAGCGACAACGACGAAAAGCTCCGGTCAGCCGAGCTAACACATTTTCTATGGCCCAACAACTTGCTTACGTAATCATCACCCCCTACACTCTGCACAAGTCCCGCACGGGCGGGATTCTGGCGCGCCTGATCACGCGCACCGGCCTCGACATGGTGGCGGCGCGCATGTTCGCGCCCAGCAAAGAATTGGTGCAGCAGTATTCCGATGTGATTGTTTCCGCGGCCGATTCACAGGATCGCCGGGTGCAGGAATTGATCCGCGACTATATCCTGCGCAACCTTGCGCCGGACCCCAAGACGCAGCGTCCGCGCCGGGTGATGATGCTTTTATTCCGGGGCGAAGAAGCGGTGCGCAAAGTGCGGTCCGTCATCGGCAACATCTCGGCCGAACGCCGTGGCGGCGAAACGATTCGCGACACCTACGGGGACTTGATTCTGGATGAACACGGCAACGTGCGCTATTTCGAACCGGCTGTGCTGGCGGCGCCCACGCCGGAAGAAGCGGGCATCAAGCTCAAACTCTGGTCCCACTATTCCGATACAGACGGCGGTTTGGTGCAGCGGACATTGCCGTATGAACCGGAAGACGTGCCGCAACGCACCTTGGTCCTGATCAAGCCGGACAATTTCCGGTTCGCCACAGGCCGACCGGGCAACGTAATCGATTTTCTCTCCCGCACCGGGCTTTATATTGTCGGGATCAAAGTCCACCGCATGAGCGTTGCCCAGGCGACGGAATTTTACGGGCCCGTGCGCGAAGTGTTGCGCACCAAGCTCAAAGACGTGGTAGCTTCGCGGGCCAAGGCCATTTTGGAAAAGGAATTCGGCTTCAAAGTGCCTGCCGCGACGGAAAAGCAATTGGGTGAAATTCTGGGCCCTCATTTTGGCGACAATCAATTCGACAACATCGTCAAATTCATGTCCGGCCGTTCTCCGTCCGAATGCGACCCCCAGCAATTGGAGCAACCGGGAACGGAAAAGTGTATTGCGCTGGTCTATGAAGGAGTTGAAGCTATTCGCAAAATTCGCGACGTCCTTGGCCCGACCGATCCGTCCAAGGCGCCGCCGGGCTCGATCCGGCGCGAATTTGGGCAGAACATTATGATTAACGCGGCGCACGCCAGCGATTCGGAAGAAGCGGCCAAGCGGGAAATGGCGATCATTAATGTGGGTGAAAATAACTTCCGCGCCGTGGTCGAAGAATTCTACGGGAAGAATTAGCTCCCGGCTCTTTGTCATCCGTCAAGGCAGCTGCATACGATAATATTTGCTTCCTGCGGCCAGGGTATTGGTGACAGTGTATTGACTCCCCACCACATAGACAGTCAACGGAACCGCAGTCCATGCATTGGTGGAGGAAAGCGTGGAGGAGGAATACAAGCCAAACCCGGTGTCGTTCGTGGGCCACGAAATGATAATGTTGTCGCCGTTTTGGGCAATCGTCAGAGTGGGCAACGTCCCCGATGGCGGCGTAACGCTTGCCCATGTCGTACCGATACGCAGTTCATCCACCACGCCGCCGGCAGGTTCCGCCGAATCGCGGTTCATAATTAAAAAACTATAGATTGCCGCGGAAGAAATGTCGCCTCCTGAGGATGTGACCAGTGTGGGCGTGGGTGGATTAGCCATCCCAAAAGTGGAAGCGGCGGGATTTATCCACAAACTCGCAACATCGTCATTCGTGCTACTGTCGTTGAAAGTGTAACTGCCAACCAGGAAAATCACTGCATTCACGGTAAGCGCAGTGTTGTCCCAGACCCAATCAGATGAGGTGCCGCTTGCCTTTGAGAGGCCCAGGTTAAAACCTCCGGTGGCAGCACGCGTATAAATCCGGGTGGCCACGACCGTGGGTATGGATGTCTGGGCCCCCGATGCATTATTGAAACCGGCCCAGAACACACCAGATGAACTCAGGCCGGTAATGTTGGTGAGCTTCATCGCGAAGGAAAAATAAACGGTCCCGCTGGTGATGGCGGATGCGTTTGTATAGATTTGAAAACGGGCCGCCATGCCGCCGCTCACGCCGCCCCCGCCGAAGCGGATACTGTTGCCGTTGGGAAACGCCAGACCCGGAATATCCAGATTGCTGCTCTGAACCAAGGGTTGATTAGTCAGCGCACCAGCCGCACCGGCTTGAAACCACGCCGCCCCCTGGGCGTTGGTCTGGCCGATCAGATCGGCGCCCACGGAATAAGATGTGCCCCCGCTTCCCGTCGCATTGGCAAAAGGGTCGAAGGCAATCGGGGGCGGAATCGCAATCGTCAAAAGCGCGTTGGAACTCCAAGCCGACCCCACGGCATTGCTTAGCAGCACGGCATAAGAGCCGGCATTGGTGGGGCCAACATTGGTCAGCGTCAAGGTGCTGGCGGTGCTGCCGTGAAGAAGACTCCCATTGAAACTCCATTGGTAAGTGACTGGAGCATCGCCGGCTGGAATGACATTGAAGGTTTCCGTGGCTCCCGGAGTGGCGACCAGGTTTTGCGGTTGCAGCGCCGGATATGGCAGTGTCAGTGCTCCACTCGTCGGCAACGGATTGGCCGCATAGACGTCCTCGTAACTGATCATCTCATTTTCGGAGACCTCCATGGCATCCCCATCCCAGGCATAACCAATGAAACCGGCAAAACTGGCGTTGAGCGCCGCTTGACTGCGGGCGTTGATGGCGTTGTCCCAATCGTTGGACGAAACGCCGGAACGGCCATAGCCGGTGTTGGCAAGGGTCTGCGCAAATTGTTCCCCCAGGATCAACTGTGATGTGGGGACGCCCAGTTCGTTATAGCTGACGATGGAGTTTTGATAAACACCTTCGCACCAACTGATGGAAAAGTTTTCCGCAAGAATTTCCTGTCCGCTCAAATAATTCTCCACTGCAATGTAAGCGTTGGCCGCAACAGTCTGCCAATCTGCGCTGTTATTCGCGGGATTGGCAAATGGCGAATAGACAATGACAGAGTAGCCGTAAGTGGTGTGCAAGGCCTGCACTACACCTTCAACCCAAGTGCGATAAGTCTGGTCTATCGGCCAAGTTCCGGAGGAAATTTCATTCAAAACGATCCAGTTGGGCCGCGGCCCCGTGGTGGTGAAAAAACTGGTCGAATATTGGTCGATCGCGACTGCTTCCTCGGCAGCGGTTGGAGGACTGTCGCTCCAGTCCGAGTCAAAATTATTATAATAAATTGCGAGCAGGTTGCCATTGGCCAGCAAATTGGTCCGGTAGGTGTCGCTGCCCATGGCAATATAATGGCCGTTGGGAGTTGGAAAATTAAGGGCATCAAACTGCCCCTGGCACAACGAATCGTTGCCGCTGCAGTTGCAGCAGAAAGTGACCACGTCAAATCTCAAATCGGGATTCGCGATGGCGCGACCGACGGGTGCAACCCAGACGAACAGTAAAAAACCAAACCGCAACGTCGTGCCCAACATGGAACGAATCCCCAGCATAATATCGCTGTCTTTATCATACAGCCGTTCTTCCTGGTTTCAAACAGTCTCTTAAGCCGAACGCCTGTAGACCGATATAAAGGGTGATGGCCAGATGCCAGATAGCTTTGTTTCTCTTATTGTTGTGCGGATGTGGCGGGAAGACGCCCATTCGCATGGAGCAACCCGAAGACCCGCAGGGCCGCTACCGCGAACAGATTGAGGTTGCGCGGCACGTGTTGCAGCAAAATGAGACTTGGGCCGAACGCGCCGAATGGGAGGTTTCAAAATCCTCGGATGGCTGGACGGTCACCGCCTGGCGCGTCGAACATCCTGACCGCAAAGGCCCGGAGCGATACTTGCCTTGGGGCTATTCAGTCATTGAACTGGATCACCGCATGGTTGCCATTCATTACCAACCCCACGGATGATGTCCTGTTCATTTTTGTTTTTGCCGGAAAAGGTTGTTGCCAGCGCCCTGGATACTGTATTTGATACATGCAATCACTATGCATATTGAATTAGGCGTCCTCGACTACCTCATACTTCTGACCTATTTCGTTTTTGTCATTGGCATTGGCTGGGTGCTCAAAAGACAGATGAAGGGGAGCACGGATTTTTTCCTTTCGGGCCGTTCCATTCCGGCGTGGGTCACGGGGCTGGCTTTCATCTCCGCCAACCTGGGAGCGCAGGAGGTCATCGGCATGGCGGCTTCCGGCGCCCAATACGGCATCATGACCAGCCATTTTTATTGGGTGGGGGCTATTCCGGCCATGGTTTTCCTGGCCGTTTTCATGATGCCTTTTTACTACGGTTCCAAGGCCCGCTCGGTGCCGGAATATCTGAAGATGCGCTTCGATGAAAAGACCCGCGGCTTGAACGCCATTTCTTTTGCGGTCATGACGATTTTTTCATCCGGCATTTCCATGTATGCGCTGGCCCGGCTGCTGGAAATTTTACTGAACTGGAACTTTCATTTCAGCATCGCTGTTTCCGCTGTTGTCGTGCTGGTTTATATTTTTCTGGGTGGTCTCACTTCCGCCATTTACAACGAAGTGTTGCAATTCTTCATGATCGTCTTCGGTTTTTCGCCGTTGGTTTTTTTGGCCCTCAAGGACATCGGCGGCTGGAGCGCGCTCAAGGAGAAACTTATCCCCGTGGCGACCGGCCAGGGTTATGCCGCCGGGACCTGGACGCAGTCATGGGCGCACATGAATAATGTGAAAGACAACCCGATGGGCGTGGAATGGATGGGCATGGTCATGGGCTTGGGCTTCGTGCTTTCCTTTGGTTATTGGTGCACCGACTTTCTCGTTGTGCAACGCGCCATGGCGGCCAACTCCATGTCCGCCGCGCGGCGGACTCCTCTCATCGCCGCTATTCCAAAAATGCTCTTTCCCGCGCTCGTCATTTTGCCCGGCATGATTGCCATTGCCATGCATTACTCCAGCGGGATGCAATTCCTGCCCATGAAAGATGGCGCGCCGGATTACAACATGACCATTCCCGTCCTGCTGGCCAAATATCTGCCCACCGGACTTTTGGGAATCGGTTTTACAGCGCTGATGGCGTCGTTCATGTCCGGCATGGCGGGCAACGTCACCGCCTTCAACACGGTGTGGACTTACGATATCTATCAAACAATCCGGCGCTGGCTCTTTCGGCCGTGGCCTCACACCATTACTTATGCTGACGGCCGGCAGGAAGAGGTTATCATCACTCGCAAAGAAGCGCCCGATACGCATTATCTCTGGATGGGACGGTTTGCCACAGTTGCTGGAATCTTGCTTAGCATTGGCTGCGCCTACCTCGCGGCCAAATTTAACAACATCATGGACATGCTTCAGCTTGTGTTCGGATTCGTCAACGCACCGCTTTTCGCCACGTTTCTGCTGGGAATGTTTTGGAAAAGAGCCAACGGTCATGGGGCGTTTTATGGGTTGCTTGGCGGCATGATCGGCGCGGCAGTTTTTCATGGACTGGCGATTCCTGGTGACGCGTTGCCAGGCATCAAAGGCGGGTGGATCGCGCCGCATTTTCATTTTAACAACAGCATGGGTCAGAACTTTTACATGGCCATTGTGGCGTGGACGACTTGTTTCCTGCTGACGATTGTGATTTCGCTTGCCACGAAGATCAACAAAACGGAGGAGGAATTGAAGGGCCTCGTCTATTCGCTCACGCCTAAGATTAAATCCGGGGACGAACCGTGGTTTAAACAGCCGGCCATTCTCGGTATTGTCATCCTGGCTGCCACCATTGTCCTGAACATCATTTTCTGGTAAACTTAAATTGTGTCGCTTATGAAATTTGACCTTCGATTCCCCATTGGACTGTTATTCAGCTTTTACGGCTTGCTACTCGTCATCTTTGGCGCGTGCAGCGATTCAAAAAATTACGACCGTTCACTCCACATTAACATTAATCTTTGGTGGGGAATTGTTTTGCTGGTGTTTGGCCTTGGCATGTTGATGCTGGCCTTGCGCGGACGTGCCAGGAAGCCTTAGCCAGATGACACTGTCAGAACTCGGCCATTTCACCGCGGACCAATTTGCCAAAGCCTACGGACATGCGCCGCGTTGGATCGCCGCGGCGCCGGGGCGGGTCAACGTCATTGGCGAGCACACCGATTACAACGAGGGTTTTGTGCTGCCGATGGCCATCGAGCGTTACACCGTCATTGCCGCCGCTCCCGCTGCCGCAGGAGCGCCCCGGGTGCAATTGCGTTCCTTGGAAAATGACGAGGCGAAAATGATTGATCTAAGCAAGCCTCTGCAACCGTTCGCCAAAGGGACTTGGGCGAACTATCCGGCGGGTGTTCTGGCCGGCTTTTTGGCACGGGGCATTCCATTGCAAGGTTTCGACGCCATGATCCACTCGACGGTGCCGATAGGGGGAGGATTGTCCAGCAGCGCGGCGCTGGAGGTGGCGATGGCTACCTTGCTTGAAGCGATGACCGGGCGGACGCTTGAACCGGTGGAGAAGGCGCTGCTTTGCCAGCAGGCCGAGCATAAATATGCCGGCGTGCCTTGCGGCATCATGGACCAATTCATTTCCGTCATGGGCCGGCAGGACCATCTGTTGTTGTTGGATTGCCGTTCGCGCCGGCCCGAATTGGTGCCGATGAGCGATCCATCCGTCGCATTGCTCGTGACCAACACCAACGTCAAGCATGAGTTGAGCGGCGGCGAATACGCCAAACGCCGCGCCCAATGCGAAGCGGCTGCAAAAGCCCTCGTCGTTTCCTCCCTGCGCGATGCGACCGCCGCCGCGCTCGAACAGGCTAAAAGCCGCATGGACGACGTCGTGTTCCGGCGGGCGCGCCATGTGGTCGGAGAAATCGGGCGCACAATTCAGGCCGTACAAGCCATCCGGAATTCGCGCTGGCCCGAGGTCGGGCAGTTGATGTATGCCAGCCATTATTCCCTGCGCGACGATTATGAAGTCAGTTGCGCGGAATTGGATGCGGTCGTTGAAATTGCCCGGGGCATTGGTCTCCAAGGCGGGGTGTATGGATGCCGGATGACTGGCGGCGGATTTGGCGGTTGCACCGTGGCGCTTGTCAAGACGGATGCCGTCGATGCCCTCACCAGGAAAATTAGTGAGGATTACCAGCGGAAAACGGGGATTGAGGCGTCCCTCTTTGTCTCCCGTCCCGCCGCCGGCGCAACGATCTTGAGGGCGTGATTGAACGCTACCGTCTGCGTTTTTGTTTGGTGCGATTTGGTATTTCAGGCTGGGGTGCCAGAGACGCTTTCTGCGGTGGATTTGGGTTTGCCGGTGGAACTGGCGCCGGTGTCGGTGACGGAATGGATGCTCGCGAATAAACGACGTATCCTGCGGTTAGAATTCCAATTCCCCAGGCGCAAAGACTGACGTAAAGAGGGGTCAGAGAAGGTTGAAATCGGAACTCGACCTTGTGTCCGCCGGGTGTCAAGAAGACGCCGCGCATAAGATAGTTGCAACGGAGCAGCGGCGCGGGCTTTTGATCAACCCAGACCTTCCACTCCGGGGCAATCCGGTCGTTGAGCAACAAGACGGCGGGCGTTAGGGCGTTGGCCTGCAATGTGACGTGCTTCGGCTGATAGTCGGTGATGCTTACTGTCCCCGGATCAAGCTTCGGATCTCCTGCCGGCTGGCCGACAGGCGTGTTCTGGGCAACCAAAACCGTCTGTTTCGGATCAAATTCGTGAGAGGCCAGGGTGTCCAGAGTGGAGTCATCGTTGGTCGGTGACTGCCAGTGGGAATAGAGTTTGGCCCGGGGCAAAGTTTTGGGGTATTCCATTAAGGCGAATTCGCTGTGATCAACGGGCACGGCTGTCGTATCACCCGCGTCTTCGAGAAAGGTTAAGTCTGGTTTTGGAGCCACTTTCAGGCAGGTTTTGATATCGAGGAAATGCTGAGGATCCACTTGTTTGTTGAGCATGGGTGCAAGGACGGCGAAGCTTAAAATATAGCGGGTATTGGTCAGCTCCCACAGTCGCACGGCAGGCCACAGGTCGCAGTGGGCCACATCATTACCGTGCAGGGCAAATTTCTTCAAGTAGCTGGCATCCAGCATAGGCGTCCGTGGCCACTGGGCAAAATCGAGGGCTTGGATGTTGTGATAAGGAAAGTCATTCTGCTGCCAGTAATCATATAGTTGGCCAAGAGACGAATTTATGCCGCTGCCAAGCCCTTTGGGCGATAGGCGGCCAACCACACGATGCTCATAGGGTTTGTCCTGGAAAAGATCCACGATGCTGTTCATAGCATACTCTTTCTTGTAATTGAAGTAGTGAATCCACGGCGTGTCGGCCCGGGTCAGGTCTAGAATGATAATAGCCCCAAGGTAAATCCAAGCCCACCTGGCTTGTGGGCCGTTCCAGGCGCCACTGATGATGCCGACGATGACCCCTGTTGAGATGAGAAGCCAGACAGCAAACCACCCGGCCTCGGCAATGGAAAAACCAGCGATGGGGATCGCTCTGTTTGCATCAAAACCCGCTTGCACGAGGTGTTCAATCAAGTGGGGCTTCCAGGCGCTGAAAATGAAAAGGGCCACCAGCGTTGCGCCAACCAAGGCCAGGGAGGCAACAGCCCATTTCTTTTCAAACCCGATAGCTTTCGACCACCACTTCTGCAAATGGAGTGGAAGAATTGCCGTCCGCTGCGCGGCAGTCCGCAAGTAACTCCGCCACAGCGCTTCCAGACCGTATACGGCCAGAATCAGCCAGGCGATATGAAATGGGTGCATAAACTTGATGGGATTGCGAATAGTCGAGACGTAGGGCAATTGATAAAGCAGGCGATAAAAAAAGGCGTAGCGGCCCCAGGCCGCCAGCAGCGAAACGAAAGCCGCGCCACCCCAGAACCACACGGCGCGCCGTTCCCCGCGGGTGTAAGGCGCGTTGGCGCCGCGCCATGAATTCACCAGCGCAAAGAGCGCAAGCATCGAAACCAAAACGCCGGCATATTCACCGGAACCGGAATAGCGCGCCGCTCCTGCAAAACGATTCGCCAAGGCTCTGATGGCTTCGGCGCGGGTTTGGGGGTCGCTGTTTTCGAGGTCTTTGCGTTGCTCTGCGTTAGGGAGATCGAAAGTATCGAGCGCTCTGGCGCGTTCCTCGGGAGTGCCGCTTCGGATGGCTTCAATTCTTGGGTCTTCACCCACAGATCCCCAATAGGCGCTGGATTGGTCCGGCACAGTGATCCGCTGGAGCATGCGATAGCCGAAGAGGCCTGGAACGACTACGCGCAATGTTTCCAGCTTGGGCAGGCTCCATCGTGTGGCGGGAGCCCAGCGTTGTTCTTTTGTTTGCGCATCCTGGCCGGATCCGGTCACACCTTCCACCTGGGTGGAGACGAGCGATAAAATGGAATGCGCCGCAATAAACGCAGCAAAAAAAATGACCAAAGCTTCCGTGCAAAACGCAGTGATGACCTTCCTGGCGCCCGGCGCTTCTTCGGTGAAGATCTGCCAGACAATAAAAAGACCAACAAAAACCGACAGGATCACCCCGACATCAAAACCTTCCATCAAATTCATGCCGACAGCCAGTCCGGCCAGAATCGACCTGGCCCAAATTTGCGGGATGGCTTTGGAGCACAAGGCCGCCAAAGCCAGAAAAGCCATGCCAGCGGCAATGTTCCACGCACCAAGGCCCCAGCAGGCAACGGAAAAAAAGTGCATGTTCAACCCGGTGGCGATGCCGCCCAGCAGACAAACTGCGGGGTTAAATTTCAATTGACGGAAAAAAACCCAGGCGGAGAAACCAACAAAAAACAGGCTGAATGGCGCGTAGATTTTAAGGAAAATCTCTGGAGACAAAACCAGCGCCAATATCGCGGAAATAGTTGGAGCGACTGCCGGCCCCTCCATGCCAACCCAGCCTCCACTATGCCAAATTCCTGTAAATCCTTCCGGCAGGCGGTTTGGGGCGGCTTTCATCTGGCCCAGCGTGGTGTCGTTGACAAAAAGAACCCAGTCCGGCTGGAAGCTTTGAAAAAATAAAACAACGAGTGTTGTTCCCAAAATGACGGTCAGCCACAACCATTGCCGGGCAAACCATTTGCCGCCTCCTGCACCGGCCTGAACCGCAGATCCCGCAAGGGACCTGCGGACTGTCACACTTGTTGCAGGCACGGTGTAGTTTTTGGCTCCCTGGCTTCTCCATTACGAAGCGGTGCCGGATCGGTCGCCGCCATTACGGGGACGGGATGCTCCGATGGCTGCTTCATCCGGCGGTGGTTTGCCTCGCTCATCAATGATGCAGTTTGTTGCTGGATTTCCCGCAAAGTTGATTCCTGCAACTCAGCGCGACCCGAACCCGTACAGCCGCGTCGGAAAAAGAGTTTTTGCTCGTTGGCCAGGTTTCGGGTTTTATTCTGTTGAATTTCCATCGCCTGTAATTTGTCAAACTGCATATTTGCAACGGCCCGTTGCGCCATGTCGCCGTCATGTTTCAGGCCCAGCCAGCGAAGCAGATCACTCAAGACAATTTCAGGCTTTTCCAGCATCAATTCGTATGAAATGAAGAAAACGGGAAATCCGCTGTCTGCCGCGCGCATGTAGCTCGAAATATTTTCCATCCAACCGGAAACCTCCCTTCGGCAAAAAGCGTCAATGTCGTGGAGCGCTCTGCTTCGCGAATAGGCGTCGCGACCCGGTAAATGGTAAAGGGAGACCAGGGTGTCTTCGGGCGACCGATAAAGGTACACTGCCCTGCAGTTTCCATTTTGCCGGCCATGACCGGAAAGGATTTGTTCCAATTGTGCAAACGAAGCGTGAGTTTTGACAAAGGCGGCCCGTGGTTCAGCAGCCCAATGCTGACAGCGGCGGGCGATTAAATGACCGTTCAAATAGGAAATAAGATCATTGGGATGGACGGGCAGTTGCGTTGTCGTCTCAACTTCCTGCATTTGCAATAAAATATCGGACAGCAGATAGCGCATCCATGTGTTGCCGGAACGGGGGAATGAACTGAGAAAGAAGACGCTTGTTCCCTTTTCGAGCCATCGGTTGATTACCGCAGTGTTGCCTGCCTGGATTAAAAAATGAACTATCGGGTCGGTCCCTTCGTGTAAAAGTCTGGGCCACTGACGGAGGGTGTCTGGCCGAAGCAACAGACGAAGGGCCGGCCCAAGGCTTGCACCTGAAAGCCTGGCAATGTCGGTAACAGTAAAGGTTTTATTACCGGAGAGTTGGCTTTCGCTCATAATAAATGTGTTTCTGAGGAAAAATGAATTTCGGCATTGATAGGATGAAGGGAAACCGAACCCGCCGGAAAGTTCACACTTTCAGGTCCTTTATCATTTTGCGAGGCATACCCTTGCATGCTGGTAGTGCAATACATTACACGTAAGGTGCCGGGTGTCAAGCCCCTGTTTTTCAGTTTTTTGAGAAAATTTCAAGTTGGAAGCTGTTCTGGCCTTTTTCCGGCTTCCCTCTGTGGGTTGGAATCCATATTTTGCAGGTTGTGACGTCTGAATTATTCGAACAAATCAAACTGGCGCGCCAACGGTTGCGTGGCCAGGCCCATATCACGCCCATCCTGACTTCGCGCACGTTGAATGCCTTGGCGGGTGCGGAAGTATTTTTTAAGTGCGAAAACCTGCAGCGGGCCGGCGCTTTTAAGTTTCGCGGCGCTTATAACGCAATTTCCAAACTCGATGAGAAACAAAGGAAGAAGGGTGTCATCACTTTCTCTTCGGGCAATCACGGCCAGGCTGTTGCGCTGGTTTGCCAGATGCTCGGCATCCACGCCACCGTGGTCATGCCGCGCGACGTTTCGCCGGTCAAGCGCGCCGCGTGCGAAGGTTATCAGGCCGAGGTCGTTTTGTGCGACCCGGCCAACCCCAGTCGCGAGGAGGTTTGCCGGGGGCTTCAGGAAAAGCACGGGTATGCGCTCATTCCGCCGTTTGATCATCCGGATGTGATTGCAGGGCAGGGGACTGCCGCCATGGAAATGTTCGAAGAATTAAAATCGCTCGACGTTCTGATCACGCCTTGCGGTGGCGGCGGATTGCTCAGCGGCACGGCTGTGGCAGCCAAGCATCTGAACCCCAAATGCCGCGTCATCGGAATCGAACCGGAATTGGCCGATGATGCCACGCGCTCTTTCCGCAGCAAAACTCTGCAAACAGTCAAGAACCCGCCCACCATTGCCGATGGCACGCGCACGGCGTCGCTGGGGAAACTTGCTTTCCCGCTGGTGCTCGAATATGTGGACGACATAAACACCGTTTCGGAAGAAGCCATCAAGGAAGCGGTGCGCTGGTTGTTTTATCGGATGAAGCTGGTCGTGGAACCTTCCGGCGCGCTGGGGGTGGCCGCATTGTTGACTGGCGTGACCCGGCCCAAGGGCAGAGTAGGCGTCATCCTGAGTGGCGGCAATGTCGATGCGGCCGTCATGGCCGGGATTTTGCAGAGCGGTTCCCGTGATGCGTGAATGCTTTTACTTCACCGATTTTACAAAATTCTCCAGCCGGTCGAGGCCCTTTTCCAGATTTGCCATGCTGGTCGCGTAACTGATGCGAATGTAATCGTCGGCCCCAAAGGCCACGCCCGGGACGGCGGCGACTTTTTCCTTTTCCAGCAATTGGGCGCAGAAATCAATCGAGCGGAGACCCGTTTTGGAAATATTTGGGAAAAGATAAAAGGCGCCCTTGGCATTGACGCAGGAGATTCCGGGAATGCTGTTGAGCTTTTTCCAGGCATAAGCGCGGCGGCGGGTAAATTCCGCCAGCCAGATGGGAATGTGGTCCTGCGGGCCGTTTAGCGCCGCAACTGCGCCTTTTTGGGCGAAGGATGTCGAGTTGCTCGTGCTATGGCTTTGGATTGCGTCAAGGGCTTTGGCAATCGGTTCCGGTGCCGCGGTCAGGCCAATGCGCCAGCCGGTCATGGAATAAGCCTTGGCAAGGCCGTGAACAATGATGGTGTGTTCGTAATGCTTTTGCGAAAACCCGGCGACGCTGGCGTGTTGAGCGCCGTCATAAACCAGCTTCTCATAAATTTCATCGCTCATGATGAGCACGCCCTTGTCGATGCAGACATCGCCCAGCGCCTTGATTTCGTCCGGGGTGTAAAGCGAGCCGGTGGGATTGCTCGGCGAATTGAGAATAAAGAGCCGCGTGCGCGGGGTGATGGCGGCGCGCACCTGTTCAGGTGTGACTTTGAAATCCGTCTTGTCAGTCGTTTCGAGGATGACCGGCTTTGCCTCGGCCAGTCGCGCCATTTCCGGATAGCTCAGCCAATAAGGGGCCGGAATAATCACTTCGTCGCCCGGGTTGCAAGTGGCCAGGATCACATTGCAGCACGAATGCTTGCCTCCGCAGGAAATGATGATTTGCGACGGCTTATAGGTCAGGCCGTTGTCGCGCTTGAATTTATCCGCCGCGGCCTGGCGCAATTCCGGGATGCCGCTGCTCGGCGTATATTTGGTAAAGCCTTCCTGCAACGCCTTCACTGCCGCGTCCACGATATGTTTGGGTGTTGGAAAATCCGGTTCGCCTGCACCAAAGCCGACTACATCGATGCCGGCGGCCTGCATCGCCTTGGCCTTGGCATCAATGGCCAGCGTGAGCGACGGCGTGAGCGCGGCGGCGCGGCGTGATATTTTATATTCCATAAACAAGCCGTGCAGTAATACAGCCTGATCGGCCTAATGTTCAAGAATAAAGGAAGAAAGCAAGGAGTTGCCAGACGGGGCTAAAACGGTTAGATTCTTTCGTACGCCAATTGGGGCGGGTTTTGCATGATTCATAGTATACTTAATTTTGTCTCTATAGTGGCTGGTGTCGTCTTTTTATTTGGCGCAGCCATTTTTGTCCATGAGTTCGGCCACTTCTGGGTCGCCCGCCGGCGCGGGATGAAGGTCGAAGCTTTTGCCATCGGTTTCGGGCCCAAGATTTTTTCGTGGACCCGGGATGGAATCGAGTATTCGGTGCGATGGATTCCGGCGGGTGGTTTCGTGAAATTGCCCCAAATGGTCACTTCCTCGGCCATCGAAGGAGAGAAAAAAGAGGATGTTCCGCCCGCGCCGCCGTTTTCCAAGATGCTGGTGGCTGTGGCCGGCCCGGTCATGAACGTAATCTTTGCCTTCTGCGTTGCCACGCTGATTTATTATGTCGGACTCCCGGTCCCAGTGAATCCGTCGATCATTGGCTACGTTGATCCGGCTTCCCCGGAAGGTAAAATGGGCATCCACCAAGGGGACCGTATCATAGCCGTCGATGGCAAGCCGGTCAAATCATGGGAAGAAATAATGGAGTCCACCGTCCTCGCCCTGACCAACACCCTGCCCGTTACCATCCGGCATGCAGAAGTGGCGGGCGTTGAAGGCAAGGCCCAAACCTACATGTTGAAGGCCGAAAACAACAATGTGCTGGAGCTTAAAACCTTTAATTTGGACCCGCTCGATCATTTGATAGTCGATGAGGTCGCGCCAGGCCTGCCGGCGGCGGCGGCCAAAATTCAGAAGAATGATGAGGTTGTCAGTTTTGCGGGAATTCCCGTCAGCAGCCGGCAACAGTTCATCAGTTTGATCCAAAAGCGCAGCCACCAGCCGACGCCGATCATTGTCAAGCGCGGCAACCAGCGCGTGGTTCTTAGTGTGACGCCATCTGCCGATCCAGCCTCGAAGAAGGTCCTCGTTGGGATTAACTTTTCGCTTGGCAAGGATGTTTATTACATTGAGCATCCGACGCCTTGGGCGCAAGTGCAGGAGGACCTGGACCAGATGTATAAGACAATCACCGCCCTGGTTCATTCCCACGAAAGCGGCGTCAAAGCCAGCGACTTGAGCGGGCCGGTTGGAATCTTTGGCCTCCTGGCGACGGAGTTGAATACCGATTATCGCCTGGCATTGAAGTTCCTTGTGATGCTCAACATCAATTTAGCCATATTGAACATGCTCCCGATTCCGGTCCTGGACGGCGGTCATATCATGATGGCCATGATTGAGCGTGTCCGTCGCAAGCCATTAGGCGTGCGTTTTGTCGAATACACCACCACGGCCTTTGCCGTCCTGCTTATTTCTTTTATGCTTTACGTCACATTTTTCGATATCACGAAACGGATTCCCCTGTTCCGAATGATGTTCAATCGCGAATCACAGATCGAACAGCCTGAAAAATTGGCTGCGCCGCCGGCGCCAACTTACCCTCCGCAGTAAAATGCGCTTTTGCCATTCACCTTACTTCTATTCGCGCCGTCAGACCCGTCCCGTGGTCGTGGGTGACCCGGCCCATGGCGGAGTCGTCATCGGCGGCAATCATCCTGTCGTTAAACAATCTATGCTGACGTGCGACACGATGGACACCGCCCTGTCCGTCAAGCAATCGCTGGAACTGGTGGCGGTCGGCTGTCAAATCGTCCGCATCACCGCCCCGACCGTCAAGGACGCGGCCAATCTGAAAAATATCGTTGCCGAATTGCGCGCCCGCGGCTGCCAGGCCCCGATTGTGGCCGACATTCATTTCAAGCCCGACGCCGCCA